>Ga0310039_10000093_pt1 | contig 92085 bp, 75 predicted proteins | sample Sb_taG_4_FD_200460 | JGI IMG/M metagenome (GOLD analysis project Ga0310039, IMG submission 200460) | Peat soil microbial communities from Weissenstadt, Germany - Sb_50d_6_BS metaG (v2) (version 2) | ecosystem: Environmental > Terrestrial > Soil > Wetlands > Peat | place: Germany: Weissenstadt...
ATTGCTGCCCCTGCATACCGCCTCTATTTAACCGCCGAGATACTCATCTCTTAACCGTGCCCTGCACCCGGGCAATAATCTCTTCCGACACCGAGCGCGGGGCTTCTTCATACCTAGCGAAATGCATTGAGTATTCAGCGCGACCTTGCGTGCTCGAACGCATGTGGGTCGCGTAGCCAAACATCTCGGCCAGCGGCACAATTGCCTTGATCACCTGCGAGCCGGCGCGATGCTCCATGCCCTCGATGCGTCCGCGGCGTGAACTCAGGTCGCCCATGATCACGCCAGCGTAATCTTCGGGCGTCACCACCTCCACCGACATTACCGGTTCAAGCAACACCGGCGAAGCTTTACGCGCAGCCTCTTTGAAGGCCATCGAACCGGCGATCTTGAACGCCATTTCGTTGGAATCGACATCGTGATAGCTGCCGTCGTAGAGTGTCGCTTTCACATCGACCATCTCGTAACCGGCCAGGACGCCGCCTTCCATGGCTTCTTTAATGCCCTGATCAATCGGCTTAATGAACTCCTTAGGCACCGATCCGCCGACGATGTCGTTAACAAATTCGTAGCCCTTACCCGGCTCCTGCGGCTCGATCCGAATCTTGGCGTGGCCGTATTGTCCGCGGCCGCCGGTCTGACGGATGTATTTGCCTTCAGCTTCCGCTTTCTTGCGGATGGTTTCGCGGTAAGCCACTTGCGGCTTGCCAACATTCGCCTCGACCTTATACTCGCGCATCATGCGATCCACGATGATTTCAAGATGCAGCTCACCCATGCCGCTGATGATGGTCTGTCCACTATCGGGGTCGGTATGAACCTTGAAGGTTGGGTCTTCCTGGGCGAGACGCCCCAGCGCCATACCCATCTTTTCCTGGTCGGCCTTGGTCTTGGGCTCGACCGCAACCGAAATCACGGGAATCGCGAAGGTAATCGATTCCAGCGTGATGGGATGCGCTTCGTCACAGATCGTGTCACCGGTGCTCACGTTCTTCAGACCAACCGCGGCGCAGATGTCGCCCGCCAGAATCTCGCTGATATCTTCGCGTTTGTTGGCGTGCATCTTGAGCAGGCGGCCAATGCGTTCAGTCCGTCGCCGTCCCGCGCAAAGCACCGAGTCGCCGGACTTAATTTGGCCGGAATAAACACGAATGAAAGTCAATTGGCCGACGAAGGGATCAGCCATAATTTTGAAGGCCAGCGCGGAAAACGGTTCGTCATCCGCCGGATGACGGGTAATCATTTCGCCGTTGTCCGGATTCGTGCCGTTCACTTCGCCGGCATCGAGCGGAGAAGGCAGGTAATCGACGACCGCGTCCAGCAGCGGCTGCACGCCCTTGTTTTTGAAAGCCGTGCCAACTACCACGGGAAATAATTTCAGGTCAATGGTGGACTTGCGCAGGGAAGCACGCAGCTCCGCGGCGGAAATAGCCTCGCCCTCCAGGAACTTATGCAGGATTTCGTCGTCGTTCTCAGCGACAGTTTCGACTAACTGGGTGTGGAAGGCTTCGGCTTTCTTCTGGAGCTCGGCGGGAATCGGGCCGGTGGCATATTCGGCGCCGATCGTGTCATCCTCCCAGATGATCGACTTCATCTCGACCAGGTCGACCACGCCTTTGAACTTATCTTCCTGGCCGATGGGAATCTGAATGGCAATGGGCTTGGCGTTGAGACGCTTGCGAATAGTATCGACGGCATGCTCGAAGTCCGCGCCCATTTTGTCGATCTTATTAATGAAGCAAATACGCGGCACGCCGTACTTATCGGCCTGACGCCAGACTTTTTCCGACTGCGGCTGAACGCCATGGACCGCGTCAAATACGGCAACCGCGCCATCCAGCACGCGGAGCGATCGCTCGACCTCGGCGGTGAAATCCACGTGGCCGGGGGTATCGATAATGTTGATGCGGACATCGCGCCAGGAGCATGTGGTCGCGGCGGAAGTAATCGTGATGCCGCGTTCCTGCTCCTGCTCCATCCAGTCCATTGTGGCCGTGCCTTCATGGACCTCTCCGATGCGGTGCGTCTTTCCCGTGTAGAAAAGGATACGCTCCGTCGTAGTGGTCTTACCGGCATCGATGTGGGCCATGATACCGATGTTCCTGCAGCGTTCTAATGGGACTGTTCTGGGCACGGCTCTATTTCTTCCTTCTGGGGCTCCGAAAATGCGCTTCTAGCTTCTGGCTACTAGCTTCTAGCTAGAAGCTGTCTCTCTTACCACCGATAGTGCGCGAAGGCCTTATTGGCCTCGGCCATGCGGTGAACGTCTTCCTTCTTCTTGATGGCTGCCCCTTTGCCGTTCGCGGCATCCAGCAATTCGTTGCTTAACTTGTCGATCATGCCCTTCTCGCCGCGTCCACGGGAGTAGGTAATGAGCCAGCGAATCGCCAGCGACGTGCGCCGATCGGCATTGACTTCCACCGGCACCTGATAGTTCGCGCCGCCCACGCGGCGGGTCTTAACCTCAAGCAGGGGCTTGGCATTTTCGACGGCTTTCTTGAACAGCTTTAGAGCTTCGTCGCCGCCTTTGTCCTGCAGCCGCGTTAAAGCCTCGTAAAAGATGCCTTCCGCAGTGCTCTTCTTGCCCTGCCACATCATCGAGTTGACGAACTTCGTCACCAGATCCGAACCGTAGACTGGATCCGCTTCCACCGTCCGCTTAGGCGTATGTCCTTTTCTTGGCATTCAGCTTCTAGCTCCTGGCTTTCTAACTTTCGGGCGAGAGCTCACTACTCTCGTTTTTTGCCCAACGACCAACGGCGAGCGACCAACGACCCTTTATGCTTTCGGGCGCTTGGCGCCGTACTTCGAACGACTTTGCTTGCGGCCGGCGACCCCTACTGCATCTAGGGTGCCACGCACCACGTGATAGCGCACGCCCGGCAGATCCTTCACGCGGCCGCCGCGAATCAGCACGATCGAGTGCTCCTGCAGGTTATGGCCGACGCCGGGGATATAAGTTGTGACCTCGATGCCATTGGTCAGTCGTACGCGGGCAACCTTGCGCAGCGCGGAGTTCGGCTTCTTAGGCGTTTGGGTGTACACACGCGTGCAAACACCGCGTTTTTGCGGACATCCCTGCAAGGCCGGACTCGCCGTCTTATATCGCGGCCGCTTGCGGCCGTCCCGCACTAATTGATTGAAGGTGGGCACTCTTTGCTGCTCCTTCGGCAACGCGGGTCGCACGCCAACAAAGGCGCGTCGAAACATGCGCAGCTTTGACTTTTCCCTGGCTCAGGGTCTGGATGGCGATCTGCCAACCATGCTTCTCACCGCGCACAAATCCGGCGAGAGATTTTGGGTTTCCTGTTCAGACTGAACAGCGACGACGGTGGCGCCAGGCCCAGTCCCAAAACCTGGGAGGTGCTCCGTTTCGTCCGCTTTGCCCCGCATAGCCTCCCAACAGGCGGAAGGTGCGCGCAGAGCATTTCAGCGAGGGCATCGACGGAACTCTTTCCGAAGACGTGTATCTTTAAGGCTTAGCCGATCTCCTGGGAAATTTTCGTGCACCCAAAACGCGCAACGAACGATTCCACAGCCTACAGGCAAGCCAGATTGAACTCGCGGAACCTTTCAAATATAGCAACACTGTTCACCCATCGTCAACCATGTTTGCCGCATCCCATGGACAGCGGCAGGTAAGAACGGCAAGTATGGTCGCGAGCAAGGATCTCAGCTCATGACCTCCCTGCGCCGTATGTGGATCCTCAGATCTCTCAATTCGTTTCGGGATCGCCTGCGGGCTCAGAGGCCCGCAAAGCGGCTCAACTTGCCGAAAAAATTCGCAGCCTCTACACTGGAAAACTTCCAGAGCGAATACACTACTAGAAATGCGTGCTCGCCCCGTGGGCGACCATGAGGGCGGGGAGGGTGCATGGGTAGGTCGGGTTTTGCCGGGATCGCAGTTGCGTTTCCGATACTTGTGCTGGCCGGACTCGCCGGGTGCGGCAGCAACAGCGCTGTCCACACCACCACCTTCGCTGTCCCGGCCAGCATTACCATTACTCCCGGCCCGAATCTGTCCATGGAGATCGGTACAAACCAATCATTTGCCGCCAGCGTCTTCAATTCCGCGAAAACCGCGATCACCGAACCCGTGTCCTACCAGTCCAGCAACACCGCGGTGGTGACCGTGGCCGCCAACGGAATCGCATGCGCCGGCAGTTGGGATTCGTTGAGCGCCCCACAAATATGCACGCCCGGACCGGTGGGCGTAGCCCTGGTCACGGCGACCGCACAAGGCGTGAGCAGCCCTCCGACTACAATTTACGTTCACCAGCATATCGATAAAGTCGCGGTGAACTTCTTCCTGCTCCCGAACCAACCGCCGCCCCCGAATCCTTGTTTCTCCGTTGGTCAAACTGCCAACTACGAGGCGAAGGCATACAGCCGAGGCGTTGACATCACCTCCACGGTCGGGATCTTCGCCTGGCAAACCCTGAACACCAACGTCGCAACGCTGAATACCACCGCACCTGTCTTGCTGCAAGGACAGGTCCAGTTGACTGCCAAAGTCCCCGGCCTCACACCGCTGTTCGCCAGCATCGGCAACGTCAATAGTGTGCCGATATACTTCACAACCTGCCCGGTACAGTCGATTCAGCTCGCGGTCACATCTTCCACCAGCACTTCAAAAACCATCACGCCGACTATCGTCGATACCGTGGGCACGACGATCACCGGAGTGCCATTAACCTGGAGTTCTTCCGAGCCCGCGTCCGTAAGTGTAAGCAGCAGCGGAGGCGCAACCGGATCCGCGGGCGGAGGCGGCGCCACCATCATCGCCTCTTGCACTCCGCCCACCTGCAATACGGGATTCAATACTGGTTTGTCCCACTCCCTGCCCATCTATCCAGAGAATGTCGTTAACATGACCGTAGCCTCTACCGGGACCAACCAAAGCGCCACCGTGTATGTAAGCACAACCAGCTGCGGCACCACCGATGGCTGCTTCAGTACGATCGTTCCCATCACAGCCCCTGCCAACACGCTGGGGAACTTTATCACTCTGGCAGCTACGCCAAACTCACTGGTCTTTAATGGGCAGGGCACCACTGCTTATCTGGGAACTAATTCCGGACGGCTGGGCAGCGCGGGTCTCGCGGTGCTTAATACGTCGAACAACTCCGTGACTGAGTTATCTGTCCCGGGCAAAGTATTGGCTGTTTCTCCCGACGGAAGTAAGGTCATCATTTCCGACACCGTAGACGCGCCCAACGAAGTCTTTGTCTTCGACACGGCCACCAACACCAGTCCGACATTTCAAATCACAGGAGCAACCGCGGCCGACTTTTCGCCCGACAGCCTCAAGGCGTACATCGTCGCCGGCAGTACCCTGTATGTCTACTCGAAGCTTGATGGGCTGAAAACCATTGCCCTCGACGCTCCGGCCAACGACGTGTCCTTCCTTTCGGAGGGCGCTTTTGTCTACGCCGCCGGCGGTGCTCCTTCCGCGCTAAGCGTGTGGAGAACCTGCGATAACGGTCGCGCCGATACCGTCAACGTCCCCGCGGTGCCAACTTTCATGAAGACCCTCCCAGGCGCGGCTCAATTGTTGCCGGCAGACTCTCCCAATACGTTTCATCTTTTGGCGCTGGCCCCTCCCGATATCGACATCATCAGTGTGAATACGACCCCATCCGGCTGTACACCGCCCGTGACCGATGGGCCCGTTGCCTCCTTCAATCTCGGACGGGGCAACTTTCTCCCCAAGCAGTTGATCATTGCGCAAGACGGCTCGACCGCTTACGTCGTCGCTTCGAATCTGAGCAGCATCCTGGTGTTCAATATTCCCGGGCAGACGTCATCGGCGATTTCCCTGGTCGGAAATCCGATGCCACTCAGCGCCACGCTCACGCCCGACGGCACCCTGCTCTACGTCGGCGCCAGCGACGGAACGGTGCACGTTGTGAGCACCGTGGCAGGCGGTGACATCAAGCAGATCCCGTTCCCGCAAGGCCTCTGCCAGAATTCGGCGGGGTTGCCTTTTTCCATCACCTGCAATCCAGATCTGGTTGCGGTAAAGCCGTAGGGCAGTCGTTGGTCGTTGGTCCTTGAGTCGTAGGTCAAAAAGAGAAAGAGCCCGGCTAGGGTTCCTTTGGTGACCAGCAAGCAAACGATTCTTGGCGAACGACCAATGGCCAACGACCGACGACTTTCTTACGCCTTCGCCTTTTCCAGTTCCCGGCCCACACTATCCAGCACTCCATTGATGAATTGAACGGACTCGGGACTGGAAAACTTGCGCGCAATCTCCAGCGCTTCATTGATGACCACGGCATGAGGCGTAGAGGGAAAGCCCATAAACTCGGCCACTGCGGAACGCAGCACGTTGCGGTCGACTGCGGCCATCCGGTCCATGCGCCAGTGTTCGGCGTGACGCTCGATCAAGCTGTCGATCTCCGCGGTACGGGCAGTGGCCGTTCGGAAAAGCTCTTCGGCAAAACCACGCACATCTTCTTCGGTAGAACCATGCTCGCTCCAAAAAGTGCGCCGCACCTCGTCGGGAGTTTGCCGGCCCATGTCCGCTTGAAACAGCATTTGCAGAACAAACTCGCGAGATCTTCGGCGTGTGCCCATGGGGAGCTGTCAGCGATCTGCCTTCAACTCTCAGTTTACAGGAGATGAGAAGTGGTCCTGGTGCTACCGGCCACGTTTTTTCGAGCGCGAGGGGAGCTTGGGTTTCCGGGTTTTGCTGAAAGTTGAGAGCTGCGAGCTGACAGCTTTCCTTCTTGCGCCTTTGCCAACGACCGCTTCCGTCAGATTCGCCATCTCCACCGCTGCCAGCGCGGCTTCGAAGCCCTTGTTGCCCATCTTCAACCCCGCCCGGTCGATAGCCTGTTCCAGCGTTTCGCAGGTCAGCACGCCAAAAGCGTGGGGCACGCCAGTCTCCTGCGCGGATTGCCCGATGCCGCGTGTGACCTCGTTCACGATGACGTCGTAGTGTGCCGTGTCACCGCGGAGCAAACAACCGAGGCAGATAATGGCGTCGTATTTCTCGGTCTCAGCCAGCGTGCGGGCGGCCGACGGGATTTCGAATGCGCCGGGCACCCGAACAACCTCAATGTCTTTAAGTTGTGCGCCGCAACGCAAGAGCCCGTCGAACGCACTTCGAAACAGCCGTTCCGTGATGAACTCGTTAAACCGCGAGACGATGATGCCAAAGTGCCTTCCAGCAGCGCTCAGATTGCCTTCAATCGTCTCGACATGCAAAGAGGGCGTGGCGTCCGACGGCGGACATTGTTGATTGTTTTTCTCCGTGACTCCGTGCCTCCGTGGTGAAATTGCCTCTCATCCGTGTAAATCCGCGCAAATCCGTGGCCGCTTTTCACTTCCCTTTGAACTGCGCCGCCCGCTTCTCCAGAAACGCCGTCGTCCCTTCTTTCTTGTCCTCCGAAGCGCAAGCCACACCGAACAGTACGGCCTCTAAATACAGCCCTTCCGCTAAGGTCATCTCCATGCCCTTGTTCACTGCCTCCATGGCGTATTGAACCGCCAACGGAGCATTGGCAATGATCTTATGCGCAATCGCCTCAGCGCGTGGAATGAGTTCCGCGACGGCGGTGACTTCATTCACCAGTCCAATGCGATGAGCCTCCTGCGCGCTGATCATTTCACCGGAGAGCACAAGCTGCATCGCGATGCCTTTGCCCACCAACCTCGGCAAACGTTGCGTGCCACCGTATCCCGGAATAATCCCGAGCTTCACCTCGGGCTGACCGAGCTTCGCGTTTTCGCTGGCCAGACGCATGGTGCAAGCCATCGCGATTTCGCATCCGCCGCCAAGCGCGAAGCCGTTGATGCAAGCGATCACCGGCTTGCCCAGATTCTCGATCAGATCAAGAACGGACTGGCCGCGATGCGTATATTCTTTGCCCGAAACCGCATCGTGCTTAGCGAGCTCAGCGATATCGGCGCCAGCAATAAACGCTTTCTCGCCTGCGCCAGTCATGATGGCAACGCGAACCTCACGGTCGTCCTTGATCGTAGTGAACGCTGTGCGCAGCTCTTCCATGGTGGCCATGTTGAGCGCGTTCAGCACCTTGGGCCGGTTCACTGTAACGTAAGCAATCGAGTTTTTCTTTTCGAGGAGTATGTTTTCGTAGGTCATAATTTCTCCTGCCTCAGCGTGAAGCCAATCATGAAGTTGCTGCCGCAACGGCGTCTGCACCTCCAAAGGCGCTTTGACAATGTACTCCCGCGCACGCTCCTCACAGATCTTCGGGAGACTTCTCAAGTAGGCTTCGGCGCGTTGGACAGAAAAGCCACCCCAATCGTCGGGAATTTTTGGACGGAGCTTAGTCCAAACCACAAAATCAAAACCACGGTCCACGGCCCATTGCCAGATTCGGAGTTCGTGCGCCGGGGTGCCCTGATTTGGTCTCGTCCGCCGATCCACCGTGCCAATGTTGGTCCGATCTGTGCCCTCCCGGTGCATAAGGTCGCAGACTGCATCCTCAATCTCGTCTCGAGCGCTCTCTGCAAAGCGAGTGGGGACTTCATGACCGTGATCGGTGTCGATCACCAAGGTTAATCGACCGTCAGCAGATTTTCGGGAGAATTCCAGCGGTAGTACCGGCCCATTTTCAGTCCAGTCCGCCTCGATAGGCAGCTCTCGTTGATCCCAAATTAATGACCCCCACCCGAGAATGGCGATTTTGGCCAAAGCGTTCCTCTCGAAATCCCCCTCGTATGGTAATCCACTCGCCTGCCTGTCGCTCGGATTTGTTCTATGCTTATCTGCTATAATTGTATAGCACTAGGGGACAACATGCTAGCCATTCGCCTTCCTGAAAAAATCGAAAAGCGGCTCGATCGCCTTGCCAAGCGCACCGGCCGTACCAAGACGTACTATGCGCGCGAGGCCATCCTCGAATATCTGGATGATCTGGAAGACATCTACCTGGCCGAAAAGGAATTGCAAGCAGTACGCTCGGGGCGAAGCCGGACGGTTCCACTCGAGAAAGTAATGCGGCGCTATGGCCTGGAAGGTTGAGCTTTCGCCAACCGCGCTGAAACAACTAGGGAAGCTCGACAAATCTGTTTCCCGTCGAGTCCTGAATTTTCTCCGCCAGCGGGTGGAAAAACTCGACGATCCCCGTCAAATCGGCCAGAGACTGCAAGGTACTCTGAGCGAGTTCTGGAAATACCGCGTCGGAGATTACCGCCTCATTTGCTCCCTGGAAGATGACCGGCTCGTCGTGCTGGTTCTCCGCATCGGCCACCGCCGGGACGTTTACAAACGTTAGCGGCTTTGCGGAACTCCGCTCCCGCCGGACAGCCCAGGGCCGCTGTCCCCACGTGTTCTACAGCTTATTAGGTTTCGGATTTTTCGGATCCGAATAATCGTAAAACCCCTTGCCCGTCTTGCGACCATACCAACCAGCCATCACCAAACGCTTCAATAGCGGCGGCGACGCGAAGCGCCGCTCTTTGAATTCGTCGTACATCACTTGCGTGATGTAGTAGGTCGTATCCAGCCCAACGAAATCGAGCAGCGTGAACGGCCCCATGGGATAGCCGCAACCCAGCTTCATGGCGTTGTCAATGTCGTCGATCGAACCCACTCCCTCTTCGTAGGCGCGAACGGAGTCCAGCAGATACGGAATCAGCAGCCGGTTCACGATGAATCCGGTCTTGTCGCTGGTGCGGACCGGCACTTTGCCGAGCTTTATTCCGAACTCGTAGGCGGCGTCGTACACCTCGCTGGCGGTGGCGATGGTGCGCACGACCTCGACCAACTTCATCAGCGGCACCGGGTTGAAGAAATGCAATCCGACAAATCGCTCCGGGCGCTTGGTCGAAGTCAGCAGCTCAGTGATGGAAATGGATGAAGTATTCGAAGCGAAAATCGCGTGCTTCTGCACAATGCTGTCGAGGGACGCGTACATCTTTTTCTTGTCCTCGACATTCTCAATGATGGCTTCAATCACGATGTCGCAGTCCGCCAGGTCTTGCTTGTTGGTCGTGCCTTTGAGGCGAGCAAGGATAGCGTCTTTCTGCTCAGCCGTGATGCCACCTTTGTCCGGAGGCCGCTCTGCAAACTTAGCCAGCGACTTTTCAATCCCGGCAAAGCCCTTGTCGAGAAACTTCTGCTCAACTTCCAGCACGGTAACGTCCAACCCGGCGGTCGCAGCAACCTGGGCGATTCCAGAGCCCATCAGCCCGCAACCCAGCACTCCAACTTTTCTTATTTCCATTAGCTATTCCTTTTTGCCGCGATCGGCTCAAGCCCTCAGGCCTGAGCCGACTGCTCTTCACCACAGAGGCACAGAGTCACAGAGAACCTCTTTTTTAGGATTTCTCTGTGTCTCCGTGCCTCTGTGGTGAATGATTAGTTCAAACTCTCCACCACCATCGCGATCCCCTGTCCGCCGCCAATACATGCTGTCGCTAAGCCATACTTCTTTTTCCGCCGGTGCAATTCGTACAGCAACGTAATCACCAATCGCGTTCCCGTCGCACCCAGCGGATGGCCCAGCGCGATCGCACCGCCGTTTACGTTGACTTGGTTGCGGTCCAGCTCCAGCTCTTTCTCAACCGCCAAATACTGCGCCGCGAAAGCTTCGTTCACTTCGATCAAGTCGATGTAGTCGAGCGTGAGTCCGGCTTTCTGCAACGCGATCTTCGTCGCCGGCACCGGACCGCGGCCCATGACTTTGGGCTCAACCCCGGCAATGCCCCAGCCCACAATCCGTCCCAGCGGCTGGATGCCGCGCTTGCCCGCCTCCTCGAGCGACATCACCACCACCGCGGCCGCGCCATCCACGATCCCGCTGGCATTCCCCGCAGTGACAGTGCCATTCTTGCCAAATGCCGGCTTCAGCTTGGCGAGGCCTTCTATGGTGGTCTGGGGGCGGCGATGATCGTCTTCGCTCAGCGTCTCGCCGGATGGCTCACCCTTCCGATCCTTGAGTGGCACGGGAACCAACTCTTCCTGCAGCCGACCCTCTTTATACGCGGCGTCGGCCGCTTGTTGCGAGCGCAACGCGAACTCATCCTGCGCCTGCCGCGTGATGCCCTGCTGTTCCCCATAAAGTTCGGCGGTGTTGGCCATGTACAGACCGCAATACGTGTCGAGCAGCGCCACCATGAGCGAGTCTTCCAGCTTTCCGCCCGGGGCAAGAGTAAAACCGTCGCGTCCGTGGATCACGAACGGCGCTTGCGACATGGCCTCCATGCCGCCAGCCAGCACCACATTGGCTTCGCCCAGTTGAACCATCTGCGCCGCGTTCACGATGGATTGCATTCCCGAACCGCACAAACGATTCACTGTAAAAGCGGGCGTTTCAATGGGCAGACCGGCCCGCAGTCCAACGTGGCGCGCGCCGTAGAGAGCGTCGCCAGAAGTCTGCTGCGCATTACCAAAAACCACGTGGTCGAATTCTTTTGGGTCCAGCCCAGCCCGGTCAATGGCACCCTTAGCCGCGATGGCGCCGAGTTCCTGAGCCGTGAAATCTTTCAGCTTACCGCAGTAACGCCCAAAAGGCGTGCGCGCCCCGCTCACAATTGCAATGTCCCCTGGTTTTAACATTGGCTTCCTAGTCTTAAGCTTCCAGTATGAATTCCTGTGATCAGAAAAGTTCCGAATGGACTGACTAAACTTACTAGTTTAACAGCGGAGAAAAGCCGCGGCAAACCGAGCCAAGCGAAATCATTGAGCAGTGAACGGCGAGGACGACCAGGAGAACGCGAAACGGACCCTAATAATTCAACGCGTAAACGGCCCGACGACACAATGATTCCATCTTACGCCACCGCAGCGGTCGCGAATGCTGCGGCCAGCGCGACGATCTTGCCCGCCCCCTGTGCGTGGGCGGTTTGCAGCGCCAATTCAGCACGATTGATCACCTCAGTGACGATGTCCACGGGGTCGTACTCTCCGCGCACCACCGCTTCCGCGAGTCCCGCGCTGAAGTGCACCGGCTCTTGTTTCTCCGGCAGCCGGATTTGAGCCAGCAGTCTTTGCAGCTTCTCGGCCGCCATCACGCCCTCCCTTTCGGGCGTTTCTCCAAGAACGACCGCAATCGTCGTAGTCTCGTACCGAAAAGCCAGATCGTTCTGCCGGATATTGGCGGCAAAGAGTTGGCCAATCTGCTGCATCACGGCTTCCACCGCCGATTCGCCGAACTCTTTCACCATGGTGGCTTTCTCACCAAACTGCATCAGCAGAACTGTAAGTGGAGTGCTCTGCTGCGCGTTGCGCCGGGTTTCCGCCATCAGCAGATCGAGGTACGAAGCACGCTTCAGCAGACCTGAGCGCTCGTCGGTCACAGAAAGATTCTTCACCAACCGGCGAAGCCCGGCGTTGTTCAGCGCGATCACAATCTGGTCACTGATAGTCTTGAGCACCATCAAGTCGCTAGAACCCCAACCATGCGGCTTACTGTCCATTAGGAGTAGGAGCCCGACGTGTTCGGCCCCGTCGTTCAAAGACAGAGCCAGCAGCGAGGTGACCGCCAATTGCGACAATGCTTCACGGATCGCTTGCAAGTCGGAGTCAGCCTGCACGTCAGCGATAGTGAGAGTTCCGCCGTGGCTGATCGCCAGGTCGTGGACCGCGCTTGCGATTTTTTCCAGTACACGTGCCTCTCCGGCCTTGCTAAGTTCGCTGCAGTATTCCTTTACGCTGGTCGTGTGCAACCCAGGCTTACGCATGGCGATCACACACCGGCTCACCTTCCATTGCGCTCCAATTTCCTTGGCTGCGGTCAACATCACCGCGTCCGCGTTGCTTTGCCGATAAAGCTTGCGAGTGATTTCCGCCACTCGCGCGAAGCTGCTGACATCAGCGGTTTCGCTGGACTGCGCCGCCGGCGGTCGTGGCTCTATCGGAGCCGAAGACGCGAGCGTTGGTGCCGGTGCTGATCCCGCATATTCCGGATTCAATCCCGCCGTCATGTACAACTGTCGGAGGTCCGGGTTCCGCTCCTCCTCGCGAGGAAACAGCTCTTGGATTCGTTGCAGGCGCTCAATCGCCTTGGAGCGCATCCCGTATTGCACCAGAATCTCCGCTTGCAGCATGAGATCCTGGAGAGCCGCCGCGCCCAGCATTTTTTCCTGACCGGGAGGCGGGGCCGCAGCTGCCTCAGCCATGCTGGAGAAGCGCGAAGCGATCACTTTGAAACGGTTGTCGTCAATCTTTCCGCGCAGCATTTCCAGCCGCTTCTGATGCCCGGACTCGTAGGCATCCACTTCAGCCGCGCGATCCAGAGAATCCGCCGCTTTCGCATAGTTGCCCACACTGCAGTAGAGATCAAAGAGCTTGAGCAGAGTCTGGCAATAGTCACTCTCTCGATTCGACTGGTTAAACTGCTCGCCCATGAACTCGAGCATTTCAGGGGATGCGCGATGCCGCGCCGAGATGTCCTGAATCATCGCCAGAAAAGCGCGGCGATCCCCCTTGCGGCGATGGTACTGCTCCAGCTTCCGTCCCAAGGCGACGGCTTCCGCGTCCTGCTGGCCGTCGATGAAGAGCCCGATGAGGTTCGCGATTTCTTGTACCCGCGAAGGATTTTCCTCGAACAATTGCCAAAGAACTGGCTCGGCATCGCTCCAACGATTGGCCGCCAGCAGAGCCTTCGCATAGGTGTCACGCAGCTCCTCCGACGCCGAGCCCGCGTTGACTTGAGCCTCGAGTACGAAAATGGCCGCGCCCGTCTGCCCTTGTTCCAGCAGATTCTTGCTGTAACCCAAGGCAATCTGCGGATCGGCAGGATCTTCCGCATAGGCGCGTTCCATCCATTGCGCCGCATTCCCGCCCGAGTCCTGGGTGAGCTGGGCAATTTTCAGAAATGCCGCCGCCGCAGCCTTGCTCTCCCCAAGTTCGGAGGAAAGCTCTGCTAGGCGCTGCAAGTTCTTCTCGCTGGAATCAAGAGCGAGAATCCGCTTCAAAGCCGCGAGCGATTCTTGTTTCCGCCCCTGTTTCGTCAGTTCCTGAACGACGCTTTCATAGGTCTCAAGCGCCTGCTTGGGGTGGGACTTCTCCAGCAACTCGCCGAATCGCAGCTTTTGTTCCCAAGTCGGAGCCACAAACCGAGCCAGCTTCTTATAGGTCAGACTCGCGCGGGTGGCGTCGCCGGCCTCGATCTGACGCTCGAACAGGTCGCCCAGCAGCCTTACCGCCTGAGGAATGCGTTGCAGGGAAAGGCATAGATCCGCGGCCATCTGGCACACCGTGTCATTCCCAGGCTCCGCTGCCAGAACTTGCAGATAGTCTTCAAGCGCCTCGGCGGTTTTTCCCTTCTGCAGAAGCTTTTCGGCACGCTCCACGCGCTTCGTGATTTCGGCCCGATCCATTCGCTTGACAGTGTCTGACATGAGTAGTGCCGCGCGGAGTACCCCATAGAAAGTCTAGGAGCAGGTTACCGGAGCGGGCAACGAAGTAACGACCCCACCCGATTACGAAGGTCATCGGAGGAATAACTCTTTGGGAAATAAGGGCTTTCTGATATACGTCCCGGAATGCCTCAGGAAAGCGGGACGAGCCAGGAAAGCGGACTGCGCCACCAGCTCAGCGCCGGTCAAATGGCCATGGTCGCGGTCGGCGGCTCGATCGGCACCGGCTTGTTGCTGGGCTCAGCCGCCGCCATGGAAATCGCCGGCCCCGCCGTGATCCTGAGCTTCGCACTGGCCGCGTTCCTCTGCTGGACGGTAACTATGGCGCTCGGCGAGCTGTCCTGCGTGCATCCCGCCGCCGGCTCTTTCGGATTGTACGCTGATCTCTATCTCGGCCCGTGGGCCGGATTTATCTCGCGCGCGGGATACTGGATCGCCATTTCAGTCTCCGTAGGCGCTAACCTGGTCGCCTCCGCAACCTACATGCGCTACTGGTTTCCCACCGTTTCCGCCTTGGTGTGGGTAGCGTTGTTCTCGCTGGTGCTGATCGTGATCAATCTCCGCAGCGTCGGCGACTACGGCCGCTTTGAATACTGGTTCGCAATGGTGAAGCTGGCGACCATGGTGATGTTCATCCTCATCGGCGGGGCATTGCTAATAGACGGACGGGTCCCGGCGCAATACACCGCGCAGGGAGGCTTCTTCCCCAGAGGCGCGCTGGCGCCCCTCTTAGCCATGACATTTGCGCTGTACACCTTCGGCGGCATAGAAATGGTGGCCATTACCACGGGGGAATCCCGGTCCGAGGCTGAAATTCCTCGCGCCGTAAGGTGGACGTTTACGACACTCGCCGTCGTTTATCTGGGCGCCATCGTGGTGCTGGTGGGAGTGATGCCGTGGAATCGCGTCGGCGTTACGGAGAGTCCTTTTGTGAGCGTGTTCCGCACAGTAGGAATTCCGGCAGCCAGCAGCCTGATGAGTTTCGTCATCCTGACGGCTGCCCTTTCCGGCGCCAACGCCAACCTCTATTCTGCGTCCCGCATGCTGTTCTCGCTGGCACGAGGAGGATGGGCGCCCGCGCCGCTGGGCCGGCTGAATACAGCAGGATCACCCCAGCTGGCTCTGGTGGCCTCCTCCTACGGAATCGTAGTAGCCGTGGTTCTGGAACAATGGGCCGCAAGAAACGCGTTTGTTTACATACTCACCGGCGCATTGTTCGGCCTGATGCTTTCCTGGCTGGTATCGCTGGCCGCGCACATCTCTTTCCGCAGGCGGATGACCTCTGACCAAATAACCGCGCTTCCCATGCGCTCCCCGCTCGGCGCCTGGGGCTCGCTCCTCGGACTTACGCTGGTAACCGCAGCCATTCTGAAAACCTGGTGGGATTCGAGGGTCAGCCTCCTAAGCGGCCTGTCAACCCTGTTGATACTCACCGTGGCCTATATGTTCCTAAGAGCTTCTAACAAAACCTTACTCGCCGATAAGTAGTGGCTGGTGGGTCCCCGACCGGCCAGCGTCTACTCGGTGGGCATGTACAGAAAGATGGAATACGTGTACATTCGATGCTATCCTAGCGAGAGAAGAGGACACTTCCGTGGGAACGGCAAGGAATCGGTCGCACAAGCACTTTCAGTTGGATTCCGTGAAGATCAAGCGCGCCCAGAAAGCTTTGCGAGCCAAAACCGAGACTGAGACGATCGAGCGCGCGTTGGATTTGGCGATTGCCGAACACCAGAGGAACCGATTGGTTCGGGCAGCCACCGAGCGTTTCGTCAACAGCAGCATTGATATCGAGGACGTGTACGGCACGCTTGGTGGCTAGATGCAACCCGCCCTGTTCGACTCTTCTATTTATATTTCGGCATTGCGTCGAGGAGACGATGCGGCCCTCGCGATCCGCCGTTTAGCCGCCGATGCACCCCTTTGGCTCAGTGCAGTCGTGCTCGAAGAACTCTACGCCGGCGCTGCCGACCGTGATCTTCACGTTGTGCAACGTCTTGAACGAGATTTCGATCGAGCCAAGCGAATCCTCATTCCTAACCTGAGCGACTGGACTCAAGCCGGCACGGTGCTTGCTCGCCTGGCGGCCAAGTATCATTACGAACGAATCGGACAGGGGCGATTGACCAACGACGCACTGATCGCGATCAGCGCGGGCCGACAAGGCATCCGAGTGATTACAGCCAACGAACGAGACTTCCGTAGACTCGCCGAATTCCGCCCCTTCCAGTGGCAAGTGACTGCGATTTAACCCACCGCGACGTTAGCACGCCGTGGTGCAAGTCAGATTCGTATCAGGGCATGCCTTCAGGCATGCCGTTAGTGCTTCACAATCAGAGCGCCTTCAGGCGCTGTTAGGTACCCTTCTGCTGCCCGTTGCGCTCTCGCGCGACCCGGACAGACAGCTTGAGCATCGAAGCCATTTGCCCATTACAATAAGGCCATGACTGACGAACTGCTCCGCTACCGCCCCGAGTTTCCCATCCTTGACCGCACTACCTACCTGATCAGCAATTCCTTAGGCGCCATGCCCCGCGGCGTTTACGATGCCATGCAGGGCTACGCCGAAACCTGGGCCACTCGCGGCGTCCGCGCCTGGGAAGAACGATGGTGGATGCTGGCCGCTGAAGTCGGCGACGAAATCGGCGCTCTCATGAATGCGCCCAAAAATTCCGTCTCGACCCATCAGAATGTGACCACCTGCCAGGCCGTGGTCGCCTCCTGCTTCGATTTCTCCGGCAAACGCAACAAAGTCGTTTACACCGACATGAACTTTCCCTCGATCATGTATTTCTGGGAGGCTCAACAGCCCAACGGTGCCCGCGTCCACATGGTGAAAACGGACGACGGAATCGCCGTCCCTACCGAGCGCCTGCTGGATGCCATCGACGAACAAACCCTGCTGGTTCCGATCTCGCATGTAATCTTCCGCAGCGCCTACATCAACGACGCCAAGGCGATCATCGAAAAAGCCCACAAGGTCGGCGCCTACGTCGTGCTGGACACTTTCCAGTCGCTCGGCACGGTACCGGTGGACGTCCAAGCTCTAAATACCGACTTCGCCTGCGGCGGAGTTTTGAAATGGCTCTGCGGCGGTCCCGGCGTCGGTTACTTGTACGTGCGTTCCGACCTCGGCAAAAAGCTGGAGCCAAAGTTTACCGGCTGGTTCGCGCATCAGGACTCGATGGCCTTCGAAGTCGGACCGATTCGCTACAGCGATCCCCCGTTCCGCTTCATGAACGGCACCTCGCACATCCCGTCGCTCGAAGCTGCGCGCCCGGGACTGAAAATCATCACCGAAGTCGGGGTTCAACGCATCCGTGAGAAGTCAAAACGACAGACCGCCCGGCTGATCGAATTAGTAGACAAACAGGGCTGGAGAGTGAACACCCCCCGCGATCCCGAAAAACGCGGCGGAACGGTATCTATCGATATGCCCGATTCGCAAGAGGTCTGCCGCGAACTGCTGAAGCGCGAAATCATGGTCGACTGGCGACCCAAAGCCGGCGTCCGCATGTCCCCGCATTTCTACAACACCGATCAGGAATTGGAGACAGCAATCAACGCCGTAGAAGAAATCCTGAAGGAACGAGCCGTAGCAGTGCGATAAGACGCCAAGGCTCGTGTGGGACCGGGTCTTCGACCCGGTCAGCGGAGCAAAGCTCCGCAGCGCCTTTGCTGGAGAAGCAGCTCAAGAAAACTGCATGAACTAAACTTTCAGTGTCGCAGGACAATTTCCTCACAGCACCAGATCCCAAGTCTCCGCCACCAGATCGTGCCCCCAGCTATGGTGGCGATGATGCTCAACCAAACGAAACCCGGCTTTCTCATAAATACCCCGCGCCGCGTGGAGTGAACTTTGCGTCCACAAGGTAATTTTCTTGTAACCCGCCTGTCGCGCAAAGCGCACACATTCTTCCACCAATCGTTTTCCGATCCCCAACCCCCTCGCGGCTGTCTCAACCAGAAGCAATCGCAGTTTAGCCACGATCTTAGAATGCCTCACCAGGAATACGAAGCCCACAATTTCGCCGTCCTTCTCGGCGATCCAGCAACGCTCCCGCTTAGGATCAAACTTCTGGATGAACTTCGCCACGATCTCCGCCACCAGCGCCTCGAAGTGCTCGTCATACCCATATTCCTGGGCATAAAGCACGCCGTGACGGTGCACCACCCAGCCCATATCACCCGGTTGATGAGGCCGAAGAATGTAAGCCGGTTTTTGCCCGGATTGGGCCCCCAGCAGCTTCTCAATCGTGTGCATTGCATCGATTAACTGGCTTTGTTCCGCCGTGGACAGCCCGCCTAAACTCTTGCCCACTTCTTCACGGGAGCGCGCGTCGAGCGGGGCCAGAACTTTCCGCCCCTGCGTAGTTAGCGACAAGAGGCTTTGCCGGCTATCGGCGTGGCAAGCCTTCTTGTCAAGCCAGCCGCGCTTATCGAAACCAGTCAGGATGCGGCTCAAATAGCCTGCGTCCAACCCTAAGTCGTTGCTGAGTTCGCTTGCGGGTGGCTTCTCGCGATGGGCAAGCTCGTAGAGCACCCGTACTTCGGTCAGGGAAAAAGGGCTCTTATATGGTTTTTCTCGCAGGACGCCGATCTGGCGAGTATAGAAGCGGTTGAAGCGCCGCACCGCCGCAATGCGGTCGGGTTGAGACTGCGGGATCGCCGCAGTTCGAGATGCGCGCGATTGCATCATAGTTGCCTTCCGCAACTATTTTAGTTGACTTTGTCATATAAAACAACCTCTGTGGAACTGTGAAAAAGCGAAGTCCTTCGCTTATGATGGACTCGTTCGCGAAGGACTCCCAAACCCGCGACCCCTTCCCGCCTATTGACCAACCACGAAAAGCACCCCGTCGTTCTGCGAGATTTTACGCCGACAAACCTGCAAGGTTGTCAAAAACATGTAATTTCTGCCAGAAGACTCTGGGGCAAAGGATCGGCGAGCATTCACGACATGCGGCAACTCACGTTCCGGCACGAACGTTTGCGCACTGTACAATGGGCCATGTTTCCGTACGACGCTACCCTCCTCGCCACCATTCAGGCCGCTCCGCAGTCGGTCTCGGACGTTCTCGAAAGTCTCCAGACCATCGACGCTACTTGTGTCGATCGGGACGGGCTGAAATGGTTCAACTGGCTGTATCTACAGGTGACGCAGGGCGTCGAAGCGCAGGTCGTCTCCGGTGGATTCAATGATCCCGCATGGCTTGCGCAGCTCGACGTACAATTCGCGCGTCTCTATTTCTCTGCTCTCCAATCCTCGCTCTCTGGCCAGGCAACGGCCGCCTGTTGGCAAATCTTGTTTAACAGCCGCAACCAGGCCACGGTCGCGCGTATCCAGTTTGCGTTGGCCGGCATTAACGCTCACATAAACCACGACCTTGCTCAAGCCATAGTCACCACTTGTCAGGTCACCGGCACAACCCCCGATCACGGTGGAACGCACTATAACGACTACACAACACTCAATTCCACGCTTGACGGCCTCATTGAATCCGCCAAGAGCACGCTGAATCTTCGCCTTCCCGGCGGCGCCCTCCCGCCCATCTCTCATCTGGAAGATACCATCGCCGCTTGGAACGTGAGCGCTGCCCGCGAAAAGGCGTGGCAAAACTCCGAACATCTTTGGCAGTTCCGCACCAGTGCGTTTCTTACCGCAAGCTTCATGGATATGCTGGACGGCTTCACGACTGTGATCGGTAAGGCACTGTTGGTACCAGTGCCGTGACCGAAGAACCGAGGGTGGATCTTGGAGTGCGGCGGCCACCCGTTCAAGTGCAAACCTAAATCGCGTACATATCGAGGGTGCCCCATCCGCTGCGGAACCAACTGAGAACCGAGAACTGACAACTGACTACTGGTTTTTCGTTATCCTCCTTGCTCGTGGCTTGCCCTGTTCCTTCCCGCCGCGACCGCCCCGCCGGTTTTTGGGCTTGACTACAGGCTTCGAGGCAGATAATCTAAGACATATTGCATTATCCGCAAGATAACGATCGATCTTTGACAATCTAACCCAGGAAGGGCGGGACGTCTCGACACCCTTCGAAGTGCCGATCCCCCGAGAGCGTTTCTGGAGCAAGAATCACCTCGTTGTGCCGTCCAGCTTTGGATCCAGTTCCAAAATGGAACGCGAGCCGGTCGCGCACTCGCCCTAACTCCCATGTTGTCTAGATTTTGCGTGTAACTCCTGTAAACTCAAAGATCTAGCACATAGTCATAAATTAGATCTTTTGTTTTCTAGATTTTGCGCACAAAGAGGGGAGGGGGTACCCGATACTAAACAGTAAACTCCGTCCCAAAGTGGGAAAGCAGCGAAGCTAACGCGCGGCCGTCCAGACTTGGTAAAAAACGACTGCCATCATGAACAGAAGGTAGATTCGAAGCCCCCAGAGCACGACGAGTTCGGGTCCCTTGAGGTGCCGCCGCGGGATAAAATGCTTCTTTGCCCGAACCAGTTGATCGTGTTCGAGCGACGACAAAACCCAGCTTTGGTCAGAACTTTCCTGATCCAAACTGGCATGATCGGAACTGGAGCCCAAATTCTGCGATTTCTCTTTTCTCGCCATAGTTCTCCTACCTCCCGCCCAAAGCGGCAAGGATGTTGGGCGCAATCACACTGATCCCAAAGATCACACCCGCGGCGGTCAAGACAAATACCACGCCACTGGACAGCACGTTGGCCCAAAGCGGACTAACCAGATCGCCCATGATTTCCTTGTCGTTCACCAGCATGAACAGGAATACCAGCGCTGGAGGCATGGCCAAAACCGCGACCACGTTGACCACCAGAACCACGTACACCAGCGGCAGCCCAGGGATTAGAACGATGGCCGCCGCTGCCACGGCGCACAGAGTCAGCACCGAGTAAAACGACTTGCCTTGTCCCATGGGAAGATTAAGGCTGTGCGGTTTGTGAGTGACCTCTCCGAAAGCATACGCTGAGGAAGTTGAAATCGTGATCGAAGCCACGATCCCGGCCTCAACGATGCCAAGGGCAAACAATGAAGCGCCGAAGCGGCCGATCAGCGGCTGTAGAGCTTGCGCAAACTCGGCCGCCTGGAAGTTGTCGGCAGTCATTTGATGAGCGAACAACGGCGCCGTCGCAAGGATCGTTGCCACCGCAGCCGCGGTTGCTAACGCCGCCCCTAACACAGTGTCGAAGCGGCCGAAGCGGATGTCTTTTGTGGTGAGTCCCTTGTCGACAGTTGCGCTTTGTTGAAAGAAAAGCATCCAGGGAGTGACCGTCGCACCGATGTCGGCCAGCACGATCAGCAGAGTGTCCTTGTTGAAGCCAGGAAGCGGCTGCCACGAAATCAATGAATGGCCCACTGAATGCCAACTCGGATGGGTCATAAGCGCGACCGGAATGAATACGAGATTGAACGCGGCGGCGGCGAGAGTAATACGTTCCCAAGTCCAATAGCGGTGGCTCATCAGCGCCGCGTAAAGGATAACGAGCGCAATGAGGATCGCCATCCACGCAGGCACGCCAAAGAAACCAAGCCCCGCGCGTATGGCAATGAACTCAGTGATGAGAGTAAGGAAGTTTCCGATGGCCAGGTCGATCATGGAGAACCATCCCCAGAACGGCCCGAAGCGGTCGAAGATCAGCTCGGCGTGCCCGCGATGGGTCGCGGCGCCCAGACGCACGGTCATCTCTTGCACAACAATGGCCATGCAAAACGTCAGGGCAACGAAGGGAATGAAGAATCCGATGCCAAACTTTGCGCCTGTAGCCGCGTAGGAAAGCATGCTGGGCCCGTCGTTCTCACCCAGCATGACCAGAACTCCAGGACCGACGAGCAACCACAGCAACCGCGCTCTGGAAAAAAAACCGTGCTGGGCTCGTGCTGCCGAGACCCGGACGCGATCATGCGCCCGATCCACGTCTTCGTGGGTGATGACGACGACTTCGTCTGCAGTCCCGTTCGTCTGTGGAGGTTGTGAACCTACGCTCATGGTCGAGTCAGTTAGCGTGAGTATACATCAGCAGGTAAACTACGGTTAATTACTTTGGAGAAGTGGCGGGTGCGATCGCTCAAGCAGAGGAATGGGAGGAAACCCGCCGCGATTTGCCCGACTCGCCGGTCACCCAGACTTTCTCAGCGGCCGAACGACCGAGCGCGACCGTCCCGGCATCAGTGGCAAGGGTCAGGGTTTGATCGTAGTTCCGTCCGGCGACGTGCACGCGCGCTCCGGGACGTACGCCACGCCCTTCCAGGAACTCCAGCAAGTGCCGGTCGCGCTCGTAGATGCCGCTTACGACGTAATTCTTTCCGGCTTCGGCGTGGGCAAGCAGCACCAGGCCCCGGCGACGACGGCTGCCGGGACTCTCGCGTTCGCTCAGATTGCCATGCGGGCAGGGTCCGCCGCGGCCCAGCTTGGCCAGCAGCCGGGCCTCAAAGTCGGGCGAGACGGCATGCTCCAGACGCTCGGCTTCGTCGTGGACGCGATACCACTCCATGCCGAAGATCTCGGAGAGCATGCGTTCGATGAGGTGATGGCGAAGGGTGAGCTTGCGTGCGATCTTGCGTCCGGCAGAGGTTAGCCCGACGTGCCCGTCGCCCTGCACTCGCACCAAGCCGTCTTTTTTCAAGCGGCGCAGAGCCATGGTAACAGCGGGCGGCGACACCGAGAGCCAGTGAGCCAGCGTGGCCGAGATCACGGCCTCGCCTTCACTCTCGGCCTCGAGGATGGCCTTGAGATAGTCCTCCTTGGAGACGGTAATCACTGGAGAGATTATACGACTTAAGCATAGTTAACTGGGTGAATTGCCGATTGTCGATTTGCAATTGCCAATTGAAGTTTCCTCCGCTGACGCGGCAATCGACAATTGGCAATCGACAATTGGCAATTTCCGCGTTGACATCATGTGCGCGGTTCCCTAACCTTGTCTATCCCGAGCTATGAAAGTCCTGGTCATTGGAAGTGGCGGACGCGAGCATGCGCTGGTTTGGAAATTGCGCCAGTCCCCGCGCGTCTCGCAGGTTTATTGCGCGCCGGGCAATGCTGGGGTTGCAGCCGACGCTGAATGTCTGCCCGCTGACGTGAAGAATGTCGAGTCGCTGCTGGCGCTGGCGGCGCGGATCAAGCCCGACCTCACGGTCGTAGGTCCGGAGTTGCCGCTGCAACTGGGCGTGGTGGACGAGTTTACCCGGCGCGGATGGAGAATCTTCGGCCCAACTCAGGCTGCAGCGCGGCTGGAATCCAGCAAGAGTTTTGCCAAGGAATTCATGCAGCGCCATCACATCCCAACCGCGCACTATGCCATTTGCAATTCGCTGAAGGATGTCAGCGACGCATTACCGCATTTCCACATGCCGGTAGTGGTGAAGGCGGACGGATTGGCCGCGGGCAAGGGCGTTGTGATCTGCAAGAGCAAAGAAGAGGCTTCGGCGGTGGCGGCCGAGATGCTGAGTGGGAAGATGCTGGGCGAGGCCGGCGCCCGCGTGGTGATCGAGGAGTGCCTGCAGGGCGAGGAGCTTTCTTTTCTGGCGCTGAGCGATGGCGAACGCGTGGTTGCGCTGGCTGCGGCGCAGGATCACAAACGAGTGGGCGAGGGCGACACGGGCGCGAACACTGGTGGCATGGGCGCTTATTCAACCGTGGCAATGGTGGACGAGCAGATGCAAAACTGGCTGCTGCAGCACATCGCGCGTCCCGTAGTAGCTGGGATGAAGGCGGAAGGCGCGGAATATAAGGGCATCCTCTACTGCGGTCTGATGATGATGGCTCGCGGGCCCATGGTGCTCGAGTTCAACTGCCGCTTCGGTGACCCTGAAACTCAGCCCATCCTGATGCGCCTGGAAAGTGACTTGGTGGAGGCGCTGGAGGCTTCGATTGAGGGCCGGGTCAGCGACGGCGACTTCCGCTGGTCGGGGGATGCTTCGGTTTGTGTGGTGATGGCTTCGGGAGGGTATCCCGGCGCTTTCGAAGTGGGCAAGAAAATCAGCGGGCTGGAAGAGGCGGAAAAAGTCGTGGGCGTTAAGGTCTTTCACGCGGGCACGACCAAGCGCGATGATGCGTACTTTACCGCGGGTGGGCGAGTGCTGGGCGTGACGGCGCGAGCGGCCAGTCTTGAGACAGCCGTGGAGCGCGCTTATGAGGCGGTGGCGAAGATCAGCTTCGGGGGCGCGTACTATCGCAAAGACATTGCCGCGCGAGCGTTGAAGAAATAGCTGCCATGGCTTCCCTGCAAAAGTAACTTGACCGAGAATTCTGGCGGTCTACACTAAAGAGTCGCAGGGTGCTGTAAGTACCAAGAATTGTTTGGCCCCGAGAAATCGGGGCCATCGCAGTTTATGGGGGTCAGCATCCCACCGGACCGTTGTTGGTCACAGCCGGAGCCTAGAAACTCTGATTCGTTTGAATGCTGAATGGGACCCGCACGGGTGGACGCCCCCGCCTTCATTGCCAACTTAGCCATGCCTCGCCGCTTTGCACTCGACGCACGGACACCAGTCCCGCAAGAACTGCCATGAATAAATCCCCAACTCGTGCCCGTCGTTGAAATGAAACTTGATCGCGTACTTGCCCACGCCCTCCGCCGAAGTCGCTTTGACGGCGGGCTTGAACATGGGCAGCGCCCCGGGCGCGGGTTTCGCAGGCTCTCCTGGCTGCTGGTGGGTTTTGCTGCGCTCCTCGTCGCACAGCGCGCAGGGACAGGCATCGCGCAAGAATGGAAAGGAATAATGCGACTGGTGGCCGTCCTTCCACTTGATATCGAGGCCGGTGCCTGTGCTCAAGTTCACCTTTACCGACTTGGGGTCCGCCACCGCCACCATGAATTCAGTATCGCACACCAGAAACTGGGCTGTTCTCCCAACCCTCAAAAACTTGTCAAGCCCCCTCGACCGCCAAATTCTGCCCAACTTCCTCATTCCATTCGAAATATATTTTCAGAAAAATGGCGGGTTTACCCCCTTCATTCTGTCATACTGGTATTACAGAACATAATTGTGTGCCGCGGACACTCCTGTCCGCGGAAACCAGCACCGGACAGACATAGGAAACAAGCATCTTGCAGTTTGAGGAATTGCCCGTGACTAGCTAAGTCCTTTGGAAGTGATATTTTACTGGTATCTCGAAGAGCACTGCCTGTTTTCATAGACTTGCGAGGAAAACACATCTCTTGTCATTGGGTATCCCTCTGTAAATCCTTTAGAAGGGATATCTTAGAGGGGTATCTCCCAAATAGTCCTTTTGTTTTCATGGATTTAACAGCAAAATGCAATTTGTGCGGTATGAACTAGTACACACTGAATGCCTTTATGTACCATGTAGTAAACAATTACGAAGATCACCCAAGCACCCATAGGAAAGTAGCCGAGACTCTCCGCCGCATGGTATCAATAGAACGAACTTGAAACAGTCTCCCAAAAAATCCGGAAGCACGGTTAGCCTCCGTCCATAATCGCAGAATGCTCGATTCCGCTCAGATAGAGGCGCCAATGCCGCCCGAGGTCAGCTCTGCCGAGGATGTGTCTGTTCTCTCGGGCGCGATCGCCGATCGGCATGGATTCGTTACTTCCGTCGATCAGACTCGCTTGTTCTATCGCCACTGGCCTGCCAGTACAGCCTGGAATGGCCGAGTGGTCGTGGTGCTGCACGGCATTGGATATCACAGCGCTCCCTACAAGGTCATCGCCGAGGCACTCAATCCTCACGGCACCGACGTTTACGGGTTGGACGCTCGCGGGCACGGGCTGTCGCAGGGGCGGCGCGGATTCGTGGGCACGTCTGCGGAAGTCGGAGCGGATGTCGAGTGCATGATCCGATTCGTGCAAGAGCAGCGGCCCGCGGCGAAGATTTTTTTGCTGGGTGACAGCATGGGAGCCGACCTTGCGCTCAACTATGCCAAGCGAAATGGCCGCGAGCTTGCCGGTCTCATCCTTCTGGCCCTGGCTCTGAATCTGGACCTCGGCCAGTATCTCAGCCTGGAAACCTTGAGCCTGATGCCGTACCTGGTGCTCGCACACCGGGAGCCGGTCATCAGCCTTGTCGGCGGGCGTCTGGAGGAAAGTTCACGGGACCCGGAGTTCATCGCCCGTCGCCGCGTTGACCCGCTGGCTTACAAGAATGTCAGCTTCGGGTATTTGCTCGACGTACAGCGCATCGTCTTTGGCTGGCGGTGGAAAATCGCGCCTCGCGTGCACGCTCCTACGCTGCTGATCAAAGGCGGGAAAGATCGGGTAGTGAGCCACCGGGAATGCGTGGCTTTCGATAGGCTCTCCGCTTCGACGGACAAGTGTTTCAAGATCTATCCCGACGTGCCTCACACTACGTTGTGGGATCCGGAGACGCCGGAGATCCTGAACCTGGTTGGGCAGTGGATTCTGGAACGCTGAATGGCGGAGGAGGAAGGCACAGTTGTCGAAACCACCTCAACTCCGGTAAAATCTATGTTTTGCACACTAAGTTCTGAACTTCTCTGGAGTCGTCATGGCACAAGTTTGTGATATCTGCGGCCGAGGGCCGCAATTTGGCAATACTATCAGCCACGCCCACAACGTGTCGCGGCGGCGCTGGAATATCAACCTGCGCCCCATTCGCGCCAAAGTGAAAGGCGGGGCCAAGCGGATGCGCGTCTGCACCTCCTGTTTGCGCAGCGGCAAAGTGGCCAAGGCCTAAAACCACGATTTCCCAGCCCAAGGTCAGTTTTTTCCCTTTTCCCATAAAAGGACCGCCGTTACTACCGTAACGTAAACGGGTCACTTGTCACATAGAGAACCTCGCCTGAGAACGTAGTATCAGGGGAGCAGTTACTTCAGCGGGAGGTTCTTTCAGTGAAACGCACATGCATTCTGGCTGTACTGGTTAGTACAGTGTTGTTGATCTCGCTGGGTTGTGGAAGCCCAGCTCGAGGGAATCTACAGACGGTCGCAATCACGTCCACCAGCAACGAAGTGAAAGGCGAGGGTGGAACGCTTCAGCTGACCACGATGGCGAACTTCGGAAAAGAGAGTGACGACGTCACGACCAGCGCGACCTACACGGTTACGCCGACCGGGATCGATCTTAGCGGGCAGCCTCTGCCGAATCCTCCTCAGACCATCACCATGAGTTCGACCGGTATGCTCACCGCCGTGCCACCTTTTGTGTGTACCTTTCACAATGCTGGAAACAACACAACCGCAGCCTGGGTGCTTTATGGGTCCTATCAGGTCGTGGCGACCTTCCGCGGCGTGGCCTCGCAACCATTCTACGTGGCGGTCGCATCGGCGGCCGGCGACGGTCCCAACAGTGCCTGCGGTCCCTAACCTTGGAAGCTGTGTGCACGGGACGTGAAGGACAGCGGGAATCGCGAAGGGTTTGCGATTCCCCAATGCCAGTTTGCCATTACTAATTGGAAGTTGGCAATCGAAAATCCTTCGCGCACGACAACGCTCGTTGCAGTCAACGCTTCTTAGCGCACGCCCAGCAGTTCCACGTCGAAGATCAGCGTCGCATTGGCGGGGATGGCTCCAGGATAGCCGCGATCGCCATAGCCCAACTGCGGCGGAATCCGAAGCTGGCGCTTGCCCCCCACCTTCATCCCGATGATACCTTCATTCCACCCCTTGATCACCGGCGCGCTGCCCAGGGGCTCTACCAGGAACGGCTCGCCACGGTCCAGGGAACTGTCGAACTTCTTGCCGTTGGTCAGCCATCCGGTGTAGTGGACCTTGGCAGACTGACCGGCAGAAGCAGTGGGGCCGGTACCAACTTTGATGTCCCAGTATTGCAGGCCATCGGCGGTCTTGGTGCCGTCGCCAGTAACCTTTGTGGGCGCACTGTTATCGGGTTTCTTGCTACCGCTCTGCGCCAAAAGGGCGGTCGCGACGAATATAACGATTGCAATCAAACACGCACTCTTCAGCATCAATTTTCTCCCTGATGGTTGATCTAGATTAAAACTGGAACCCTAGATTCTAAATTGGCGGTCGCAAATCGCAAATTGCCAATTCCTATGCCAAGGCAATGACATCGATCTCGACCAGCACGTCCTTCGGCAGACGAGCCACCTCGACCGTCGATCTGGCCGGTGGCTTTGAATTGAAATAGCGTCCGTAGACTTCATTCATGGCGGTAAAGTCGCCCATATTTTTCAGAAACACGGTTGAGCGCACTACTTTCTCCAGACCGCTTCCCCCGGCTTTCAAGATCGCGGAGAGGTTCTTGAGTACGCGGTCGGTCTGGACCTGAACGTCGCCGCTGACCACCTGTTGAGTGGCTGGATCAATGGCCACCTGTCCGGAGACAAAGACGAATCCGTTGGCCCGGATCGCCTGCGAATACGGCCCAATCGCCTGCGGACCTTCTTTGGTAGAAATCACATCTCGCATCCATCCTCCAAAAAGTGCTACCGGTGCTGATTAACGCAGATGCGTGCTGATGATGTCAAACGGGAGGGAACAGTTTGAGAACCAGTTGTCAGTTGCCAGTTCCCGGTTCTAAGCAGGCTACACTTTCTGCAGCCTTTGTACGTCGTGTACGCCGGGAATCTTGCGCACACCGTTGATGATATTTTCCAGGTGCTTGAGGTCCGCAATATCCAGAATGACGTCGACGTTGGCCTGCTTGTTCGAGCTCCGCACCTGGACATCGCGGATGTTGGTTTTGGCGTCGCTGATCACGGCCGTAATCTGCTTCAACATGCCGAAACGGTCGTCGCAAAAAACCGTAAGCTTCACCGGATACGAACTGGGGCTTCCCTCATCGCGGGCCCATTCGACATCGATTCGACGTTCCGGCTCATACATCAGGTTCACGACGTTGGGGCAATTCGCGGCGTGGACGGCAACGCCCTTGCCGCGGGTCACATAACCGACCACGTCCTCGCCCCGGATGGGGTTGCAGCAGCGGGCGCGATACACGAGCAGATCGCCATGGCCTTTTACACGGATGGCATTGTTGCCGCTGTCTCCGCCGAAAACCCGGCGCACCACGCTGGCAATGCCGCCGGATTTCTCGGCCTCACTATCGGCGACGGGCACGGCGGAAGCCGGAGCCAACCGAGCCAACACTTGCCGCGCCGAATATTTGCCGTATCCGATTCCCGCCATCAAGTCGTCAACCTGGCCCAGGCCGTAGTCGGAGGCGATCTTGCGTAGCTCTTCGTCCTTGATCTCTTTCAACGCGACCCGGTACTTGCGCGCCTCTTTTTCGATCAGCTTACGGCCGATTTCAACAGCGCGCTCGCGCTGATGGATGTTGAGCCAGTGTTTGATCTTGTTGCGGGCCCGCGACGACTTGACCGCAGCCAGCCAGTCGCGGCTCGGCTTATGCCCCGGCTGAGTCATGATCTCTACGATGTCGCCGCTGTGCAGCTTGTGACGCAGCGGCACCATGCGCCCGTTGACCTTGGCGCCCACGCAACTGTGGCCCACTTCGGTGTGAATGGTATAGGCGAAATCGATGGGAGTGGACTCCCGCGGCAGCACTACGACCTTTCCCTTGGGCGTGAAAGTGTAAACCTCTTCCGGATACAGGTCGATCTTGAGGGTGGAAAGGAACTCAGCGGGATCGGACACATCGCGCTGCCACTCGACCACCTGCCGCAGCCAGGCCAGCCTTTGTTCGTCCTGGGCCGAGACTGGGCCATCCTTGTACTTCCAGTGGGCCGCGATGCCCTCTTCCGCCATGCGGTGCATTTCTTCGGTTCGGATCTGCACTTCAAACGGGGTGCCGTCCTCGGTGATTACCGAGGTGTGCAGCGACTGATAAAAATTGGGCCGCGGCATGGCGATGAAGTCTTTGATTCGTCCGGGTACAGGCCGCCACACGTTGTGCACGATGCCCAGCACGGCGTAGCAGTCCTGCAATGACTTCGTGATCACCCGCATGGCGTACAAGTCGTAGACCTGGTCCACGCTGATTTTCTGCCGCACCAGTTTCTTGTGGATGCTGAACAGGCGCTTGATGCGGCTTTCCACTTCGGCGGTGATGGCTGCCTCTTTCAGCTTGTCGCGGAGGGTTTGCTCGACCCTGGCCAGGAATTGTTCCCCCTGCTTGCGGCGAGCTTCGACCGCGTCATGCACTTGCTGGTGGGTGATGGGATCGAGGTAGCGAAATCCCAGGTCTTCGAGTTCGCCGCGAATCTTGCCCATTCCGAGCCGGTGGGCGATGGGACCGTAAATTTCGAGCGTTTCCTTGGCAATCTTCTGCTGGCGATCTAGCGGAAGATGCTCGAGGGTGCGCATGTTGTGCAAGCGATCGGCAAGTTTAATCAGAACGACGCGTATGTCATCGACCATGGCCAGCATCATCTTGCGGAGATTCTCGGCTTGCTGCTCCTCGCGCGTGGCGAAGTCAATCTGGCTGATCTTGGTGACGCCCTCGACGATGTGAGCCACCTGCTCGCCAAACTCTTTGCGGATGTCAACAATCGTGACAGAAGTGTCCTCAACCGAGTCGTGCAGTAAACCGGCGGCGATGGCCACCGCGTCCATCTTCATCTCCGCGAGGACCTGCGCAACTCCGAGAGGATGGACCAAGTAGGGCTCGCCGGAGGCACGGCTCTGACCGGCATGATTTTTCTGGGAGAACTCGTAGGCTTTGCGCACCAGTTCCAGATCGTCGCCGGGCCGGTTGGCACGCATAGTGCGCAACAGCTCCCGGAACTTGGTCACCGTGAGGGCGGTGGTCGCGATCTGTTCGCGCAGCGTCGCCATAGTGGATTATAGCCGCGAACGAGACATTGCAAGCAACGTCTCTACAGCCCTGTAGGAACGTAGCTTGCTACGTTTTCGGGGACCGATGCATCTGTTGTGAGCATCGGCGAACTGATAAAGTTGATCCGTAGTTGATTTTATGCCTGCCAAGATTCTCATCAGCGGGTCTACGGGTCTGATTGGCACTGCGCTACTGCCTGCGTTGAAGGCTAGCGGAGACGAGGTCACGTGTCTGGTTCGCGGCGCCCCATCTGGCGAGGCGCGAATGGGATGGGATCCGGCGCGGCCTCTCGCGCCTGAGTCTGTAGCCGGCTTCGACGCGGTTGTCCATCTCGCCGGCGAATCCATTGTTGGTCGTTGGACGGAAGCCAAGAAGCGCCGCATTCGTGAAAGCCGGGTGCAGGGCACGCGTAATTTAGCCGAAGGTCTGGCTGCAGCGCGGCAGCGTCCGCGGTTGCTCATTTCGGCTTCGGCAATCGGGTATTACGGCGATCGGGGCGAAGAGACGCTGCGTGAAGACAGTCCTTCGGGAAACGGGTTTCTTCCCGAAGTCTGCCGGGAGTGGGAGGCTGCTGTCAAACCCGCAGCTAACGCCGGAATCCGTACCGTGCAAATGCGGTTTGGCCTGGTCCTAAGCCGCTCCGGTGGCGCGCTGCAAAAGATGCTCTTTCCCTTCCGCATGGGCGTGGGCGGCAATATGGGGAACGGGCGCCAATGGTGGAGCTGGGTGGATATCGACGATCTGGTGGGCGCGGTTCAGCACGTCATCAAGACTGATACGTTGCGAGGCGCGGTCAATGTGGTAGCGCCGACTCCGGTGCGGAATGCGGAATTTACCAAGACACTGGCTTCGGTCCTCTCCCGCCCAGCGATTTTGCCCATGCCCGCTTTCGCGGCACGCCTCGTCTTTGGACAGATGGGCGACGAACTCTTGCTGGCCAGCCAAAGAGTGGAACCCGCTAAACTGATGGCCAATGGGTATGCCTTCCAAAAGCCCGACCTGCAGCGTGCATTATCGGCCATCCTGAAAAACTGAAGTGTCAGGTTGGTGTGATCTGGATCACTGACCGACAGGATTGACTCTGAGAAGCTAGGCTGTTGCGCATGGTCTCGCCATGAGGAACAGCTGGATTGCCGGGCTGGTATTGTTCTCCACCCTCGTTTGGGCGGGCCTTCCTGCATGGTCGGAAGAAAGGCCTCTATTACAACCGCCCGCTGCGGGAGAGGCTATGCCGGTTCATCAGGCAAGCGCCACACACCATCCCTGCTGTCCTAGCCTCAAGTCAAACACTGTGCTAGAGGCATCTCCACTGGCAGCCCCATGTGGCAGGCAGCATCGTTGCTGTTTCTCTCAAGGTCCCGTGGTTCCTTCAGGGTTGCCGGTGAGCTCGGAGCGCGGTTTTGTTCGGAAGACGATCTCTCCGGTCGACGGTGCGAGAGTGTTCCTTGTGTCCGCTAAGGATTTTGCGGGCGTTGATGCTTCCTTCCAATACTCCGCCTTAAGCATGGTTCTGCGAATCTGATCCGGTTCGCCTTTCCGCTGCAATCAATTTGGTTGAAACCTCAATGCTGCTTCGAAGGGCCAAATGCCCTGGCAGCGATAAGTTTGCAGATTCTAAAAGGAGATTAGTTATGAAAACGAGAATGACCGCCATTGTCTTTATTATTGCCCTTGGAGCATTTTCCTGGGCTCAAACCGCAACTCCAACCAAAGCCAACCCGACGCAACCTTCGACGGCTGGTGTTCCAGCCGCAACCAAAGCAGATTGTCCTTGCTGCCAGAAAATGGGGGACAGCAAGGCGACTGCGTCGTGCTGTGCTCATCACCAGGACGGATCCGCTAAGTCTGAGATGTCCTGCTGCAAAGGCAAAGAGGGCAAAGATGCCATGTCCTGCATGAAAGGGGACAAGGACAAATCAGCGGAGGCATGCTGCTCGAATGGAAAGTGTGGTGACGGAAAAGAAGGCTGCTGCTCAAAGACCGATAAAAAGACTGAGCAGGCTATGGCGTGCTGCGGTGCAACTGGTGAACATTGCGGCATGGCGCATCAAAACCATGCCGACATTAACAAGTAAGCGTCACGAAATACCAACCCCGGCGTGTGGCGCCGGGGTTTTCTTTTGCCGCTACAGGTTGCTAGCCTTGCCGAATTCTTCCACTCGCTCGCGTACGCTGAGCACGTGCTTTGGCAGATGCAGATGGCTGCCCGCTTCGAGGATAGGGATCAATCGGTCGAAATCCGGCCCGGAATGTGAGCCGGTGATGACGATGCGGATGGGATGAAATAGCTCTTTCCCCTTGACACCGGTTTCCGCTTTCACTTCGTTAACAATTTTCTTGAACTGCTCCGGCGTCAGTTGGCCGGCGCAGGCTGATTCATCCGCTACAATCTTGACCGTGAATCTGGCGAATACCGCACTGGTGTTTGGCCAGCCGAGAACCTCGGCGTTGTCAGGCGCGGCAATTGCCGTCTTCGCATCGTAGTTGAAGATGAAGGATGCTTTCTCTGGCAGTTGGTCGAGGCGATCCACGTATGGCGCCAGCAGTCCTACGATTTGCGACAACCAGTCTCGTAAATCGTTGCTCAGTTGGACAATTGGAATTTTATGGGCACTCAGCCATTCAACATCACTGTAGTCGACTAGCCCAGCTTTGGCGAAAAACCACACACCAATGGAACTAAGATGGTCTGGGGAACACGTCTTGATGTATTGCCGGTTCAACCAATACAGCTTCTCCATATCGAAGACGGCAGCGGACGGCGTGATCCGCTCTAGAGAGAATTCTTTCACCAGTTCCTGAAGACTAAAGATTTCCCGGGTGCCTCCGCTCGGGGCCCAGCCCAGCAGCGCCAGATAGTTCACCAGCGCTTCCGGCAAAACGCCCATGTCGCGGAAGTTTGCGATCGAGGTGGCGCCGTGGCGTTTTGAGAGCCGTTCGCGGTCACTGCCCAGGATGGTCGACAGATGCGCAAACTCAGGCACTGGCCATCCCAGAGCCTCGTACAGCGCGACTTGCTTAGGCGTGTTGGAAAGATGATCGTCGCCGCGAATCACATGGGTGATCTTCATCAGCGCGTCGTCGATAACTACCACGTAGTTGTAGACCGGCATGCCGTTCGAACGCAGAATGATGGGGTCGCTCACGACTTCGTTGGAGAATTCGACGTTGCCGTGAACAATATCGTGAAAGCGGATGGGGTGCTCGGGAATCTGCAGCCGAATGGCACAGGCCTCGCCAGCCGAGCGGCGGCGCTTGGCTTCCTCAGGATCAATCGCGCGGCACTTGCCCGAATAAATGGGCTGGCCACCTTCGGCTAGCGCTTTGTCACGTTCTTTCTGCAGATCATCCTCGGTGCAGAAGCACAAGTATGCTTTGTGTTCGTTCAGCAGACGCTCGGCTTGTTCGCGGTAGAGTTCCAGACGATCGGATTGGCGATAGGGAGCGTAGGGGCCACCGACGTCGGGGCCTTCGTCCCAGTCGAGCCCCAGCCAGTGGAGGTCCGCGATGAGTTGATCTTCAAAGCGAGCCTCGCTGCGCTCGACATCGGTATCCTCGATACGTAGAACCATGGTGCCGCGCTTCTGCCGGGCAAAGAGCCAGTTGAACAGAGCCGTGCGGGCGTTCCCCACATGCAGATGCCCGGTGGGAGAAGGCGCGAAACGCACGCGGACTGGAGAATTTGGGTTCACGAAACGATGTTAACAGGAGAGCAGAAAATGCATCATCCCAAGGAACGGCTGAAGCCGTATTCATTGGGAGCACTTGTGATATGGCTAAGGCCATATCCTGATACGATTCTTGGATTTATCCGCAGCTTAAAGCGTCAAGGTTCAGCTTTGGCTCGGCGGGTGGTCGCGGTACATTTCATCCAGCAGTTTCGCGAGTACCTCAGCGCGCTGGTCGCCGTTCAACTCGCGTTGCAGTTCCTCCAGCGCCACAGCCACAATGTGATAGTGGTGGGCGCCTGCATACTTCGGATCGGAGGTGATATCAAGCCACACTTTGTGCATAAGTTCGAGATCCTGGGGACGCATCCGCGGTGCGTGAGGCCCGAGCAGGTATTCGCGGATTTTTCCATTGGGCTCGTGTATCTCCAAGGTCAGCCGCGGTCGGGGTTCGGGCAGACGTTCCCAGGCATCGCCAGTAAGCTTGGCCTGCTCGTCGCTGGTGAGCTTATTAGATACGCCGCAGACAATCCGGCTTGTGTCCAGGCGTTGCGCGGTTACGATGATTGCCTCAAAGACATCGGTAGACGGGACCACAAGCAGCGAAACCGGCTTGCCTTCTTTTTCTGCAACCGCGACGGCGGCGGTGAACAACTCCTGCTCGTAGTGATCGAAAACTTGCGAGGCCTCCACGACCGCGCTGCCGCTGAAGGAATGCTCGCGATGGTAGAGGCGGGCCGTCATCACGACCGCATCCTGCCGGTTGGTGTCGGTGGCCCTGAGGATGTCGCGGAGATAGTAGAGATTTCTAGGATCGCGGACTGCAACCAGGATGTTTCCCGGCCGCACCCCGAGCGCTCCGGAGCCCAGTTCCTGGTTTCCGTAAACCCGGAATTGATCCAGATTCTCCGGCTTGCCGTGCCGCTCTTTCGTGACTCTGTGCTCGGAGTAGGTGAAAATGGCAAAGAAAACCGCGCTGAACGTGACTCCGGCGATCGTGGCTTCAGACTTGGTGAACAGATTTACCAAGGCTGTGATCAACAGCACTGCGGAAATCGCGATTAGCCCTAGCGGCACTTCGCGGCCACCAATGTGAAGATTACCGGGCACTTTCCATTGGCGATTCTCCGGCTCCGTATACCGCAATACCAGAACGGCCAGCGACTTCAGGGCAAAGCTCCAGATCACGCCGAAGGCATACAGTCCGGCCAGCACATAAACATTGCCTCGGCTGAGAATGATGGTCAGGAGCTGCAATCCAACAATCAAGTTGATGATGCGATAGCTGGTGCCGAATCGGCTTTGCGGCTTCTGGAACCAGTCGGTGAGCACGCCGTCTTCTGCCACACGGTTCAAAACGCCATTCGCGCCTACGATTGAAGTATTTTGCGCCCCCGCCAGAATTAGCACACCGACGAGCACCACGAAAGCGTGGAAGAACAGCTTCAAGACGGTGGGGCCGACCAGATACATTGCGATGCCGCCGATGAGGTTGGCGAAGTAGTCGTGCCGCACGTGATCGGGAATAATCATTACCGCGAAGAACGAGACCAGCGAGGTGAAAAGCAGGCTGTAGATGAAAATCACCAAGCCTGTTTTCTCCAGGTTCTTCAGTTTGGGATGCTCGATCTCGCGGTTGACCTGGGCCAGCGTCTCCTCGCCGCTCATAGCCAGAACCGAGTGCCCAAACCCGACGAAGAGGATGATCCAAGTAAAATGGCTGATCCAGGTTCCGTCCAGCCAACCCAGCGATTCCTTGTTGAGCCTGACAACCCCGGGATGTAGTGGGTTCGGCGGCAATTGAATCGGGGCGCTGAAAACGGTGATGCTGCACCAGACGATCAGGATCACGACCATCACCGTGGTTATGATCATGATCTGCAGGGCCTTCTCGCTCGATTCATGCATGCCCTGGACGTTCTTCCACCAGAAATACAGCACGATCAAAATGGCGAAGCCAGCCGAAAAGTGGTCTTCGGAAAAAATCAGGGGGTAATGGACATATCGGCCGATATCTTCGATGAAGCCCGCGAGATACTGGCCGGCGGAGACGGCGCTGATGGGGCCGGTGAGCACGTAGTCGAACAGCAGCGCGGACACTGAGAACTTGGCCAGCGTGCCGCCCATGGCTTCCTTGACTACCCGGTACACGCCGCCACGCACAAACATGCTGCTGGACTCGATATACAGGGCCCGGACGCAGTAGCTGAACAACATCACCGCCAGAATGAACCAGGGGGCGCTCTTGCCGATGACCTTCTCGGCGTCCCCGCCAGCGTAATAAGCCGAAGAGGCAAGGTCGGCAAGGACAATTGCGGCCGCCCGCCAGAACGAGATGAAGGTCAGCATCACCGTAGTGGCGACGAACACCTTCACGGCGGGACGCCGGATGCTTGGAATGGAAGAGGACATTAAAAAAGTGCCGGGAAACGTAAGTCTACGAATTTAGCACAGCGAGGGAGGTCCCACGCTGTCGGACAAACCTATTCCCTGTCATTCCGAGGAGCGCAGGCGACGAGGAATCTGGGTTTGCCCCGGCCACGCGAAGAACCTTCCCTCGTTTTGCTCGGGATGGCTACAATTGGGGGTGGTCAGCAATCTGGAACGGGTTAAAGACCCGTCCCCGCACGATTTGGCGGGACAGCCGGGTGCGGTTCTGGCGCCATGTATGTTCGGGTGATGCGATCGTGCCAGCAAAGCCGATCCTCGTCGAGGAAGCACCAGGCGTAGCCTAGCCCCAGTGACAAGCCAGACAAGACCGAGGCTAGGACGCGCCAGCGCCGGATCCTCCTGGGAACAGAGGTGCCATCAAACCGGCTCAGTTGCAGATGCGCCAGTTTTAATCCCGGGGTTGTTCCCGTATGGACCAGCAGCAGGTATTGATAGGCGATCCAGAATGCAGCGGTCAGAATCACTGAAATCCCCACTGCTTGGCGCAGCGGTGGCACGCCCGCGGTGACCCTAAAGAAAATGTACGCGAAAACCGCGAATGCGGAAAGCACGAGCAGGCTGTCGATGGCGCCCGCCCAGAGTCTCCTAGACATAGGAGCCGCCTGCAGGGGCAGTTCGAATCCCGGGCGTCGTTCTTTCACTGCCTCTTCGACGGGTTCCATCAGGATGCCGCCGAGCGCGGGTGGAGGAAGCAGAAGGTCTGGCACTTCGAGGATGCGCGGCTGGTCGACGACGGGCTCGGCGAGTTCATCAAAAACTGGCGGGGGCGACGCCGCGGAGCGAGGAAACTCAAGAATCCTGGCGCTGGCTTCCGTCACATTCAGACCGTCTGCTTCATCCGTTCTCAGTTGGATCGGTTGCTCTTCCGGAGGAACAGCGAGAGTATCTTGCATCGCAACCGCGAGTCGACTGGGGACTGCGGTTGGCGCAGGTTGGCTCATGGCCGCATGGGCGGTCCATAATGCCTCGGGAGGATCGAACTTGAGCTGTAATGACGGGTAGCGCGGTGCTCTTGGACGCCGGCGTGCCCGGTAATTGTTCACGCGAGCCGCCACCTCGCGGCGCCACGAACCGGAGTCTGCCGGTCCGAGCAGTTCGGTTTGCAGCGAAGCGCTCTGCGCGACGGGTTCCAGCAGTCCTTTCGAGTCCGATTTTACCGTTGCAAGCTGTGGCCCCTCAACTTGGAACGAATTAAGACCCGCGTTCAAGTTGCCTGACGGCTCTTGGACAGCATCCACCACAAACCGCGGAGGCGAGGGCTTTTCTTCGACGCTGGCGGCAAAGCGCTGTTCGCTGGCATCGTATGCTTCAGGGTCGATCAGTCGAGCAGCCGGAGATAGTTTCACGGCAGAGTCGACATCGGGTTCAAACTTGGATTTCATGTCTGAAGATCTTGGGCCGGACGAACTTCCAGGCACAGCGGTAAACAGCGCCGCGGAGCGGGCAGCACATGAACCGGTCTTCTCATGTCAACCAGCAACCAGCGGAACGAAGCCAGAGCTCTCAAAAATCAGTCGAGATTATCGGAATGCCGGCCGCTTTGCCTCTCGGGCCAGCGTCATGCTAACTTCACGTTACCCCAGCGTGGACTTCACACTCGGGGAGTTCGTGCGCTTTCCGATGACTTCCCGCACTCGATTCCTTATCACGGCGGCGTTGGTTTGTCATCTGCTACTCGTGCCTTCCTTAGTTACCAGCCAGTTGCTTTCTCCCGCCACTGGGTCCAGTCCAGCCCAAGGGCTGCCTGATACGCCCTCTGCGTTGAAAGAGGATGAGGTGACAATTAGCGCAATTACGCAGGAAAAGAACGGCCCCATCTATAAGTTGCATGGCAAAGCTGAGATTCATTACGGCGTCTACATCCTGCGTGCCGATGAAGTCACTTACAACGCTGGGACCGGTCAGTCCACAGCCGATGGCCATGTTGTGCTGGAGGGCGGACCCAATGACGAACATATCCAGTCCAGCCATGGAACTTACAACGTGCGCGCAGAAAGCGGGCGATTCGAGAACGTAACCGGCAGTATTGGCGTACGTATGCGCGGAACCCGGCTCATGCTGACGTCCTCAAATCCTTTTTTTTTCACCGGAACGGTGGTGGAGAAGACTGGTCCCGATCATTACACGGTCTATGACGGCACCGTGACGACCTGTGAGTTGCCTCACCCCAGATGGCAATTCAATGCCAACAAGGTTGTGGTCAGTGTCGGCGGGACGGCCAAGATCTACCACAGCACATTCGGCATCAAAGGCATTCCGATTCTGTATTTTCCAATCGCCACGCTCCCCGCGCAGCGCCTGCCGCGACAGTCTGGATTCCTCATTCCCAATATCGGGACGTCTTCGGTAAAAGGAACGATCCTGGGTGAATCGCTGTTCTGGGCCATCAATCGCAGCATGGATGCCCACATCGGGGCGGAATATTTCTCCGCACGGGGATGGGCCCCCCAGGGTGAATTTCGGGCTCAGCCCAGCGATAGCTCTTTTGTCGACCTAAACTATTTCGGTGTGCTCGACCGCGGAACCGGCAAACCGCCGGTGAATCAGGGCGGTGAAGAGGTGCGATTGAATGCTGAAGGCGCGTTTGGTTACAACTTTCGCGGAGTCGCGAATATTGATTACCTCAGCTCATTCGTCTTTCGCCTGGCTTTCAATGATGTCTTCACCCAGGCGGTGAACTCCGAGGTGAAGTCCGAGGCCTTTCTTTCCAACACGACGCGAGGCTTTTTCTATAACGCCTCGATGCAGCGCTATCAGGACTTTGAAAGCACGACTGCCGGCGACGTCATTACTATTCTTCATGCCCCCAGCTTCGAAGTATCAAGCGTCGATCGCCCACTCGGCCACTCCCCTTTCTACTGGTCGTATGACGCCGCGGCCGAGGGGCTTTCCCGCAGTGAGCCCGGTTTCAGCACCGCCGATTTGGTTGGGCGCTTTGACCTGGAGCCCAACCTGTCTCTCCCGCTGAAGCTCGGTGGATGGTCGTTGCGTCCGGAATTTTCCCTTCGAGATACGAGCTATACACAGCAACTTGCAACCACGGGCAGCGCGGAGTCTGATCCTATCAATCGGCGGGCTCTCGAAGGCTCGGTGGAAGTGCGACCTCCTGCCCTGAGCCAAGTTTTCGCTGGCGAGTTCATGGGACGCCAGTGGAAACACGTCATTGAACCCCGCGTGATCTACCGCTATGTGACTGGGGTCAACAATTTTCCTGACATTTTGCGCTTTGACGAACGCGACATTCTCACCGATACGAATGAAGTCGAATACAGTCTGGTGAATCGCCTTTACGCGAAACGCAGGTCCAATGAGCCGGAAGACTGCGGGAAACCTGGAATGCCTTCTCTGTTTATCGGCGGAGCGCCTGTGCCCACTCACACCCCGTGGGGACGGCAGAGCGCACCGGCCGAAGCACCCTGCAATACGGGCTCGCCGGTGCGGGAGATCGTGACCTGGGAACTTACGCAAAAATACTTTGTCGATCCGACTTTTGGGGGTGCGCTGGTGTCTGGACGCAGCAATGCTTTTACCAGCACCGTGGATTTAACCGGCACTTCGTTCTTGACCGCACCTCGCCATCTTTCACCGCTCATCTCGCGACTGCGGGTTCAGGCCAGCGCGCGAACCGATGTCGAGTGGGATGTCGACTATGATTTCGTGCGCGGCGGCCTCAATGCGAGTACGATTCTGGCCAACTACCGCATCGGCCCGTTCACGGTGGGCGGCGGCGATGCCTACCTGCAAGTTCCGGGTGAATGCGCCCACAGTTTCTGTATGTACAACACAGCCACGGATCCGAATGTCATTTTCTGGCCGCAGCTTTTTAATCAGTTCCGGCTTTTGCTGGGCTACGGTCACTCCGGCAAACAGGGTTTCAGTGCTGCGACCAATGTTGGTTTCGATGCAAACCTAGGGTTTCTGCAGTATGCCGCCGTGCAAACCTCATACGACTGGGATTGCTGCGGCGTGAGCCTGGAATTCCGCCGCTTCGCCCTGGGTTCGGTACGGAATGAGAACCAGTATCGCTTCACCTTCGCGCTGGCGAATCTCGGATCGCTGGGCAATCTGAGACGGACGGAAAGACTGTTCTAGTCCGTCAGAATTCGGGCGATGATCGCTTTTCGCGATACCATGGACTTCCATCGTGAAGATTGTGGACGTGCCCGCTGACGGCGCTGGTGACCAAAAGACAGCGGAATCATCTGTCTCCCACTCGCCCCAGGGAACCATATCGCCCCTGGAACTGAGCTTGCTTGTTTTCATCGCTGGCGTGGCAGCCGTTCTTCGTTTCCATTCGCTGGCCGCCAAGTCCTTCTGGTTCGACGAGGGAGTCAGCGTCGCGATCGCACGTCTTGACTGGTATAACTTTGGGCGCATTCTATGGCGGCGCGAAGCCAACATGTCCTTGTATTACCTTCTTCTCCATTACTGGTTGCACTTTGGAGGCAGCGAGTTTTTCATTCGGGCGCTTTCAGTTCTTTTTGCCATTGCGTCTGTTCCGGTCATCTACCTGTTGGGACGCCGCCACTTCGACTCGCGGGTTGGCCTGATTGCAGCCGCACTGCTGGCGGTCAATGCTTATGATGTCCAGTACTCGCAGGACGCGCGCAGCTATTCGCTAATGGTGCTTCTTTGCTCGCTCTCGAGTTTGTATTTCTTGAAGTGCCTGAGCGAGTCGTCGCGGCGCAACCGCGCAGCTTATGTCGTCACCAGCGTGTTAGCAGTTTATGCTCAATTCTTTTCATTACTGCTGGTGGTCGCGCACTGGGCTTCTCTCAGGTTTCTAGTTGAACAGCCCGTTCCGCATACGCGAGCAAAAATCAGAAACGACTGGCGTTGGATCGCACTCCTGGTGTCGCCCGCGGTAGTTTTCATCGTCACCACCGGGACAGGTCCGCTGCGCTGGGTACAACGCCCTGGCTTGAAGGATGTTTGGGTATTTGCACTGCATCTTACCGGAAACGGCGGCCCGTTGTTGCTCCTTGCCTGCGCGACTGCGTGCCTGGCAGCGCTGCTTCCGGTTTGGCGGACGGCTAGAATGAGGCGGGTACCGTGGGAATTTTGGCGTTACCGCTTTCTGGCGTGCTGGCTGCTTTTCCCGCTTCTCCTTACTTTGGGGCTGTCATTGGTCAAGCCGCTTTTTGTTCCGCGATATTTTATTTTTTGCTTGCCTGCACTTTTATTGCTTGTAGCTCGAGGAGTAACCCGCCTTCGTTCTACCGCCCTGATAGTACCCGCTCTTTTGTTTGTGCTTATTCTTTCCTTGCGGGGAACTGTCGGCTACTACAAGCTGGATATCGACATTCAACGAGACGACTGGCGAGAAGCCACATACTACTTGCTAAATCATGCCCGGCCCGGCGATGCCCTGCTGTTTCATGTCCCCATGGGCCGCATGCCCTATGAGTTTTATCATTCCGCGGTGGGACCCGCGCCGGTTGTGCTTTATCCGCGCCATGGCGATCGCCTCACACTCCTTGATTTCGTCGAGAAGCCTAACGATGTGGAGCTTGAGCGCTTACTTCCCCAGCATCCGCGGGCGTGGCTCGTCCTCACTTACGCCGAAACTCAGTCCGGGTTGCCTGATGCGAGGACGATTGAACTCTCCAAACTGCTTGGGAATACCTACTCCACGGTCGAGCAACACGAGTTCCCAGGGATTGAGATTCTGCTTTATAGCAGCAAGAATGCTGGAGTTTATGGCCTGCTATCGCCAAAGCGCCTGGCGTATTAGGATATCTGCATGCCACTTGCGGCCGCGACCGTTTCCAAGCGCGCAGCGCTCGACGCCAGGATTCGCACCTTGGGTCGAACTCTGGTCGCCTATTCCGGCGGCGTGGATTCGGCTTTTCTGGCCTGGGCTGCGCACCAGGTACTGGGCGCTGACATGCTGGCGGTGATCGCCGATTCGCCCAGCCTGGCTCGTACCCATCTCACGGAGGCCGTTGAGTTTGCTCGCGAGCAAGGTATTCCCCTCGAAATCATCACGACCAGCGAACTCGATCGGGCCGAATATGTACGCAACGACGGCTCCCGCTGTTTTTATTGTAAGGATGAACTATTCACGGTGATGGAAGACTTTCGCGCCACACATGGATTCGACTCCATCGCTTACGGGGTCAATGGGGATGACCAGGGTGACTTTCGCCCCGGACAAATTGCCGCTAGCCAGCATCATGTTGCCGCTCCTCTGCTCGAAGCTGGATTGACCAAGCAGGAGATTAGAGAACTGGCGCGCAACGCCAACTTGCTGGTTTGGGATAAGCCGGCTTCGGCTTGCCTGTCCTCGCGCATTGAGTATGGACGCCCAGTTACGCGTGAAGCACTCAGCACGGTCGAGCAGGGCGAAGATGCTCTTCGCGCGCTGGGCTTTCGGCAGTTCCGCGTGCGTCACCATGGCGAAATCGTTCGCATCGAAATTGCCAGCAACGAACTGCCTCGTGCTTTCTGTTCGGAGATGGCAGCGGAGTTCACCCGCGTCTTCAGAGCTCTCGGTTTCAAGTTCGTGACTCTGGATCTGGAGGGCTTCCGCTCTGGCTCGATGAACTCTCTACTGCCCGCCGAACAACTCTTCCCTAAGGCTTGATCCGGACCCTTTCGTTGCGGTAGAGGTCGGAAAACCCGCATCACTGGCCTTTTCGATCTGTTTCGTATGAGATAATCTTTTTTATTCCCAATGTATAGGCGGTTCTTAGTGACGTTATTGCGACGTTCGATCCTTGTTCTCGTTCTGGTTTGTCTGGGCTGTTCTGCTCAGTTAGCGCCGGCGCCCTCCGATCTCATGCAGAAAATTGAGCGCCAAGTGCGTGCTACTTACAGCATTCCCGCGAGTGTGAAGATTACCGTTGGCCCATTGCGGCCGAGTGAGTTTGCGAATTATGACGCCGTCACCATCACCATGGAAGGCGGCGAAAAGAAACAGACTTATGAGTTCCTCCTTGCCAAGGACGGCAAGACTCTGGTTCGCATGACCAAGCTGGACCTCACCAAAGATCCGTATGTTGAGGCGATGAAGAAGATCGACCTGAGCGGACGTCCCACGCGCGGCAACAAGGATGCCAAGGTGGTGGTGGTGAACTTCGATGACTTCCAGTGTCCATTCTGCTCCCGCATGCACCAGACGCTTTTCCCCGAACTGCTGAAGGAGTACGGGGACCGCGTGGAATTCGTCTACAAGGATTATCCCTTGACGGAGATTCACCCCTGGGCCACGCACGCCGCCGTGGACGCCAACTGCCTGGCAGCGCAAAACAACGACGCCTACTGGGATTTCGCTGACCATATTCATGCCAGCCAGCGGGAAGTTAACTCAGAAAAGGGGCGCGACGCTCAGTTCGCCGCCCTGGACCGCTTGACCCTCGACCAAGGGCAGAAACATAATCTTGACCAGACCAAACTTCAGGCCTGCATCAAGGCGCAGAATGAAAACGCGATTAAGGCATCGATACACGAAGCAGAGGGCGTGGGCGTGAGCGCGACGCCGACCCTGTTTGTCAACGGGCAGGAAATGGATGGCGCGCTTCCCATCAGCGAAATGCGGGCGGCCCTGGACCGCGCTTTGGAGCAGGCTGGAGTGCCGGTGCCGTCGCACTCGCCAGCCTCCACCACAAGCGAGTCGCAACCGCCCACCAAGTAGTGCCGAAAGGACCCATTGAAAACTAACTCGCCATTTCGCCTTTCCCTGACAGCACTGCTTGCCGTTTCACTGCTTGCGTTTTGCATGGCCTGTGGGACCAAGCTAGAGGGCGACGATGTTGCGGCCACCGTCGACGGCCGCAAGATCTACCGCGCAGATGTCGAGAAATATTTCGAAAACCAGACTGCGGGTTCCCAGCAGCAGCCCGTCGGAGAACAAGCCACCAGCCTGCGCCTCAGCATTTTGCGCGAACTAATTGACAATGAAATTCTGATGCGGCGGGCTGAAAAACTCGGGCTTCTAGCCACCGACGACGAAGTCGATCGTAAGCTGAACGAGATCAAGTCGCCTTATACAAAAGAGGAATTCGACGCCCGCATGAAGGCAAAGAAACTTTCGCTCGACGACTTCAAGCGTGACTTGCGCCGATCACTCACCGTTGACAAGGTTCTGAACAAAGAGGTGACCTCCAAGATCAATGTTTCCGACCAGGACATCTCAACTTACTACGCCGCGCATAAGGCGGAGTTCAACCTGGTCGAGCCTCAGTACCATCTGGCTCAGATCTTTGTAACCACAACGCCCAATCCCCAAGTCCGCAACTTGAAGAACGACAAGGCGCAAAACGAGGCGGATGCGCGTAAGAAAATTCAGATGATTGTGAATCGCCTGGACAGCGGTGATGACTTCGGCACGCTGGCCATGAACTATTCCGAGGACGCGGAGACTTCGGGGAATGGCGGCGACCTGGGCTTTACCCCGGAATCATCTTTGAAAAACACCGACCCGGTTACTCGCGATGCCGTCACCAAGTTAAAGCCGGGCCAGTACAGCGCGGTCATCACCGTCATCAATCCAATGACCAAGCAGTTAGTCGGCTTCCGCATCGTGAAAGTGATCGCGAAGGAGAGTGCCGGACAGCGCGAATTGTCCGACCCGCGGGTGCAGGAGGCGATCCGCTCCCAGCTTCGCGACCGCCGCGAGCAACTCCTGAAGGCGGCGTACTACGAAGTTCTGCGCGATCAGGCCAAGGTGGAAAACTATTATGCGCAGAAAGTACTGGAAGGCAACGGCACCGCGAAATGACGGTGCTCGGCATTGGCCACTTCGTGAAGCAGAAGTCCAAAGCCAACGGCTAGACCACTCTCGCAGTCGCTGTATCCCATTACGAACTGACAAGTGTGTTTTAATCTACGTCTATTTGAAAACGGCATAGCAGCTCAGGAATTGCACTACTCCACAATCGCCAGGACATCCCCGGCGTTCACATTCGCACCTTCGGCGGCCACAATTTTCCGCACCGTGCCCTTTTTGGGCGACTTGATTTCGTTCTGCATCTTCATGGCTTCCACGACCAGAATGCTTTGCCCGGCCTCAACCGCCTGCTCCTCACCGATCAACACGCGGACCACTTTGCCAGGCATGGGTGCAAGCAGTTTTTTCGGACCCTTATCATCCGCGTCTGCACCTCTGCGGCCATGCAGTGATCTTGGATCACGCAATTCCGCCAGGTAGCGGACGCTTCCGACCCACAGATGCACGTCGGTCGCTGTATGCTCCCGTTTGATCTCGTAGGCTTTTCCGCCGATCAAGACTGAAAGCACATCTCTGCGGGCTAGCACTGCATCCATCTGGATGTCGCGACCATCCAGCCGGCATCGCCAGCCCGCTTCTGCCCGCTCCAGTTCTAGCCTGTAGACTTTTCCGTCGATGGTGACGTCGTAGACCATAAAACATTTGTCCAATCGTCTGGATGCTATTTTTGGCCCAGGCTTTCCGCCCTTGCGACCCTCTTCCAACCCGACGCGGCGGTTCCGTCACCCGTTCTGCTCCCAAGATTCGGAGAGGCGTTTCCATTGCCCGCAGCCGATCCCGGATCCAAGATTGCAAATATCCCGGCGGCAATGGCTGCGACTTCCGGATGTCCACCCCGCACTTCGGGAGGCTTGGACTTCAGCAATCGATCCAAGTAGCCGGTGTCCAGTCTTCCCGCTTGGAAATCCGCATCGGTCAGAATGCGACGGAACAACGAGATGTTGGTCTTGATGCCGCCCACAAAATACTCGTGCAGTGCGCGAGTTAACCGGGAGATCGCCTGCGTCCGGTCGGTGCCGTAACCGATCAGCTTGGCCAGCAGAGGATCGTAATCGATGGGAACGGTCCAACCTTCGTACATGCCGCTATCCCGGCGGATTCCCGGTCCCGAAGGCAACAGCAACAGCGTGATCTTCCCCGGGCTCGGAAAGTAGTTGTTGTCGGGATCTTCCGCGTAAATGCGGCACTCAATAGCGTGCCCGCGGATGCGGACGTCTTCTTGTCGAAACGGCAACTTCTCGCCAGCCGCGACCCGAATCTGCAGATGTACCAAGTCCAGCCCTGTAATCAGTTCGGTTACCGGATGTTCCACCTGCAGCCGCGTGTTCATTTCAAGGAAATAGAAATTCTTGTCCTCATCGACCAAGAATTCTACCGTCCCTGCGTTGGTGTAACCCGCTGCCCTGGCCACTCGGACCGCGACCTCGCCCATACGCCTTCGCATATCCGCGTCAACGATCGGAGAGGGCGACTCCTCCAACACTTTCTGATGTCGACGTTGGATAGAACACTCGCGCTCGCCCAGATAAACTGTGTTGCCGTGCTCGTCCGCCAGCACCTGCATTTCGATGTGACGCGGATTGATGATTGCTTTCTCAACGTAAACTTCACGGTCACCAAATGACCGCTCGGCTTCGCTCTGCGCCGCTTCCAATGCTGGTTTCAGCTCTTCTGGCGTATGCACCAGGCGCATGCCTTTTCCGCCGCCGCCCGCTGCCGCCTTCAGCATCACGGGATAGCCAATCTTCGCAGCCACCTGCTCTGCCTGCTCGGCTGATTCCAGCCCTTTTGAAGTTCCTGGCACGAATGGGACCCCGGCTCTTTCCATTTCTTGCCGCGCCCGGGTTTTCGAACCCATCATTTCCATCGAGGCCGCGGTTGGGCCAATGAACTTCACGCCCGCATCCACGCACGCCTGGGCGAACTTCGCGTTCTCCGAGAGAAACCCGTACCCTGGATGGATCGCATCCGCGCCGCTTCGTTTCGCGACGTTCAAGATCTTAGCGAAATTCAAGTAGGATTCTGCGGCCGCAGGGGATCCGATGTGGTAGGCCTCATCCGCCTTACGAACGTGCAGCGAGGCACGATCCACGTCTGAATAAACCGCAACCGAAGCGATCCCCAACTCGCGGCAGGCGCGAATCACGCGAACCGCAATCTCTCCCCGATTGGCGATTAGAATCTTTTTGAACAAGCCCGTAATCCGTGCAAGGTCGCGACCGGATGTCGTCAGCGCGGCTCTGCCTGAACTTTCAATTCTACTGGAGATTAGCTGAATCGAAGGTCAGCTCAGCCTGCCAATTTTCCGGTGTGGCGAGACACAGGCTCTCACATTTACAATGCCACTTCAATCTTCTTAAGGTGAAAACCAACATGCGCAAGTTGTGGATCCCCGCCATCACTCTGATACTCCTGTCCTGCCTGACCGCTGCGCAGGACCAGGACTTCAGCAAAGTGCAAATGAAGGTCACGAAGGTTTCCGGCAACGTGTACATGTTGGAAGGGGCCGGAGGAAACATTGGCGCCTCGGTGGGCGAGGACGGCATCGTCATTGTGGACGATCAGTACGCGCCCATGGCGGATAAGATTAAAGCAGCACTGAAGGGCATCACCGACAAACCGGTGCGCTTCGTGATCAACACCCACTATCACGGAGACCACACCGGAGGGAACGCGATCTTTCAGCAAACTGCACCGATCATTGCCCAGGACAATGTGCGCAAACGCTTGCAGCAAGGCGGCACGGTAGGCAATCTTGGCAGCGTGAAGTTCGAAGCGAAACCCCAGCCCAAAGAAGCTCTCCCCATCATTACCTTTGATCACGATGTCACTGTGCACCTCAATGGTGAGGACATCCGCGCCCTGCACTTTCCCAGCGGCCACACCGACGGCGACAGCGTCATCTTCTTTCCCAAGTCCAACGTGGTGCACATGGGCGACGACTTTGTAACCTATGGCTTTCCGTTTATTGATCTGAGCGGCGGTGGAAGTGTGGAAGGAATGATTGCGGCGTTAGAACAGATCGTTCAGGAGTTGCCTCCGGATGTGAAGGTTATTCCCGGACACGGACCCATCTCGAACCTGGACGATGTGCGGCGGTTTCTGACCATGTTGAAAGAAACAAAGGCAGTCGTGGAAAAAGGCATAAAGCAAGGAAATTCATTCGACCAGTTGAAGCAGGAGAATGTGCTGGCGCCGTGGCAGAAGTGGTCAGGAGACTTCATCACCAGTGAGCAGTGGCTGGTGACTCTCTACAACGACTTGACCGGAAAGAAGTCAGGCGATTTCATCAAACACAACTGAAAGTGGTGTGCTCTTGTGTGTGTGGACCGGGTCTTCGACCCGGTCTGCGGCCCCAAGGCCGCTGGGTTTAGAGGATGGGAATCACTCCTTTCCAAAACCATCGGTATTCGCTTGCTGTCCCTACCAATCCAGCCCGCACCGGGTTTTCACAAACATACTCCACTTTTTCGGCCAAGCTTTCGTTCGATCGAAGAATGTGATCGAAGAATTCTTCCTGCCAGACAGGGCCAGAGCGGCCTAGAAGTACATTGATTCTCCGAGCCGAAGCTCCCTTAACCGCATGCATGATCTCGGGCAGGCTGTAATTCCAGCCGTCCGATTTCCGCAAAGGGGTGAGCAGGAGATGGCAATGGTCGGGCATGACCACAACCGCATGCAAATCGAACCTGCTCCCGTTCTCCTTTAGGCAGCATTCCAAGACTGCATAGCGGGCGGCCGGAGGAAGGTGCCAGCGATGCTGTGTAGTGAAGGTGATAAAGAGGGGATGGTTGTCCTTCTGAATGTGCGGAAGGCGACGACGGTAGTCATACTTTCGTTGCGCAAAAATGCAGTGACTTTGTGGTGCCGGGTCTTTGACCCGGCTATCCGGCCTGCAGGGCCGCCTCACGCACAGTCAGACCTTTCAGTCCAAGTGTATTCCGCCCGCGGGAAAAACTGCGGCCCTGCGGGCCTGACCGGGTCGAAGACCCTGTCCCACACATGCTTTGTCAGCTCTCCAGCTTTTTTGCAAGCAGTTCATTCACCATCGGCGGATTCGCTTGCCCTTTCGAGGCTTTCATCACCTGGCCGACGAAAAAGCCCACTACCGTCTTCTTGCCCGCTCGATACTGTTCGACCTGCTTGGGGTTCGCTGCGATGATTTCGTCGATGATCTTTTCGATGGCGGAAGAATCCGTAATCTGCTGTGGCTTTTCCTTTTCGTACACGCTGCCGAAGTCCTGGTTGCGCTCGAAGCATAGGTCGTACAAATCCTTGAGCATCTTGCCCGAAATCGCGCCGCTCTCCACCAGATCCGCCGAGAGCGCCACACCCTTCATCGAGACAGGCGACTGCTCAATTTTCAGGCCCTTCGTTTTCAGGCGTCCCATCAACTCACCCTGGACCAAATTTGCGACGCGCTTGGGATTCTTGGCAGCCTTCGCCGCCGCCTCGAATTGATCGGCAAACGACTTCGTAGCCGTCAGCACCTGCGCGTCGTAATCGGTGATGCCGTAATCGGCGATCATTCGCTTGCGCCTTGCCTCGGGCAACTCGGGCAGCGAGCTGCGGATTTCCGCCTGCCACTTCTCGTCTACAACCAGCGGCAGGAGGTCGGGCTCAGGAAAATAGCGGTAGTCGTGCGCCTGCTCTTTCGAGCGCATGCCATAGGTTTTGCCTTCACTTGAATTGTAAAGCCGCGTTTCCTGCGTGATCTTGCCGCCGGATTCGACGATCCCGATCTGACGGTCAATCTCATACTCCAGCGCCTCGCGAATGAACCGGAACGAATTCACGTTCTTGATTTCAGTCTTAGTGCCAAACTGCTTCTGACCGCGAGGGCGCACGCTGACATTGGCATCGCAGCGCAACGATCCCTCTTCCATATTGCAATCGCTGACCCCGGTGTAGAGGATGATTTCCTTCAGGCGGGTGAGGTATTCGTGCGCTTCCGCGGGCGAAGCGATGTCTGGCTCGCTGACGATTTCGATCAGCGGCACTCCACTGCGGTTCAGGTCGATAGCCGTAGTCTCAACAGAATCGGCGAAGCCTTCATGCAGGCTCTTGCCAGCGTCTTCTTCGAGATGCAGCCGCGTGATGCCGATCTTCTTAGCTCCGGCGGCAGTCACGATGTCGATCCCGCCGAACTCGGCCAGCGGCTTGTCGTACTGCGAAATTTGATAACCCTTGGGCAGATCAGGATAAAAGTAGTTCTTGCGCGCGAAAATGGATGTCTGGTTAATGCGGCAGCCCAGCGCCATTGCTGCCAGCACCGCGAAATCCACAGCTTTCCGATTCAGGACCGGCAGAGCTCCCGGAAGTCCCAGGCAAACCGGGCAAACATTGGTATTGGGCGGATCGCCAAAGCGCGTGGAACACGAGCAGAAAATCTTGGTCGCAGTCAAGAGCTGGACGTGCACCTCCAGCCCGATCACGGGCTCGAACTTCGAGCGAGCCGCTACGGAAGTGCCCGGGGTGGTGGCCATACCCAGCGATTATAAAGGGCCACCGGCACTGAACGTCGTCGTCGGGATTTAGTTCGGCTTGGCTGGCGCACTCAAGTATTTCTCCAGTGAGACTTCGAAGTACATGAGTTCATTTCCCTTGGCATCACGCACGCCAGTCAAATAGAAGTGCGCGCCCGCCAGCGGCGTGGAAATCCCCGACACGTCGAAGAACATAAAGCCGGACTGAGTGCCATGGGGTTCGACCGCCTTGGCGGCAAATTGGGAGTTTTGAATCTCATCCATTGCTTCCTTGCTCACGCTGCCTTTCGCCTTCTTCGGCCAAGGCAGCGGATTCGGAGAAATGCTCCCTGTCGTAGGCCGGGAGACGCGCCGGTAAAGATCGTCATCGGTTGCAGGCGGAATTTTGGTTTGATCGGCGGTGACCAGTTCCGCCTTCATTCCGGCCAGCGCGATTGGCTGAGCGCCGTCGTTGGCAATCACAACGAATATGGGCATAAGACCCACGTCACCGTAGTGAATCGAAAAGATGTTTGCTTTGTCGGCCATATCGTAAGGATCAAGCGCCAGCGTGACCGCTTCACTGGGATGTTCGTCGTGCGCGGGATAAGTTTTCGCCGGCTGCGCTGCAGGCATGACAAAGTGCTTCCCCGCCAGACAGACCATGGAAGACAACAACAGAACAGAAACTGCGACGAACGCTCGTAGGCGCCACAAACTTGTGCTTGTGCAGGACATGATTATCGATTATAGGATGCAAGGTTCGTAAACGGTGGTGCCTTGGGTGGCGGATATGCAGGTAGAATGTCCCTTCTTGCATGTATTTGATCTACAGTGCGCTGCTGGCGGCGGGGCTGCTGGTGAGCCTGCCCTATTGGCTGTTGCAAAGACTGCGCCACGGTAAGTACAGCGCTGGCTTGGGTGAGCGCTTGGGAAGGATTCCACAGCGGCTGACGGATCAACCTGCGCAGCCGACCATCTGGGTGCACGCCGTGTCGGTCGGCGAGGTTCTGGCGATTGGCGGTCTAGTCGGGGAACTCAAGAAGCAATTTTCGCAACATCGAGTGGTCATTTCGACTACGACCGATACCGGTCAGAGGTTGGCTCGAACTCGCTTTGGCGCGGAAAATGTCTTCTACTTCCCGCTCGATTTCGCATTTGCGATCCGGCCGTACTTGCGATTGCTGCACCCGGAGCTGATTGTGATCGCGGAAACTGAGTTCTGGCCAAACTTCCTGCGGCTTGCCCATGCCAGCGGCGCTCGGATTGCCGTGGTGAACGCCCGCATCTCGGACCGTTCCTGGCCCGGATATCGGCGCTCCCGGCTTTTGCTGACCGGAGTTTTGCAGCAGGTGGATCTTTTTCTGACCCAGACCGGGGAAGACGCTCGTCGACTAAAGGAAATTGGTGCGCCAGCCGAGCGTGTACAAACCACTGGCAATCTCAAGTTTGATGTGCCTGCACCGGCTGAGTCCCCGATCGTCGCCAGCCTGCGCGCAACCTTCCAACAAGCCAACGCCAGTCCAGTGATTGTTTGTGGAAGCACAGTCGAGGGCGAAGACCCGCTGCTGCTGCAAGCCTTTGAGAATGTCCTGGCCAGTCATCCTCGGGCCGTCATGATCCTGGCGCCGCGTCATCCGGAGCGGTTCAACGAAGTTGCTGAACTGCTCGAACATTCTGGGATCCGCTTCTGGCGCCGTTCTCTGTGGAGCGGTGACCCAATTTTCGGTGGAGTCCTATTGATTGATACGATTGGCGAACTTGCGGCTCTCTATGTGCTGGCCGATGTCGCGTTTGTTGGCGGCAGCCTCGTCCCCCGCGGCGGACACAATATCATCGAGCCCGCACTGCACGGGGTTCCTATCGTAGTGGGCAACCATACCGAGAATTTCCGCGACATCATAGGTTTGTTTCAAAGTCGAGATGCCGTGCGCGTTGTCGGTCCATCTGAGCTTCCGCTAGCATTCCTGAAACTCATTTCCAACCAAGCCGAACGTGTTGCGCTAGGTCGCCGGGCAGCGGAAACTCTGCGGGCGCAAATGGGGGCAACGCTGAGGACCATGCAAGCTTTGGAAAATTTGTTAGTACCCGGTAGCGATCGTGTGGGGGCGATCTTTGGCCCGTCCGGCTAGTGGCATTCGTTCGCGCTGAATGAATCTTCTTTCTTCCATCTTCGGAATAGGTGTGCAGGCACGCAACGCGCTCTACGATCGCGGCATCGCGCGCGCGCGAAAAGTACGCGGACCCGTTGTCAGCGTTGGCAATTTGTCCGTTGGAGGTTCTGGCAAGACCCCATTTGTCCTGCTTTTGGGAGAATTGCTGAAGGCGCGGGAAGTGCCATTCGACATCCTGTCTCGCGGTTACGGTCGCAAGACACACGGCGTAGCACGGGTCGATCCGGGAGGCTTATCCCAGGTCTTTGGTGACGAGCCTCTGCTCCTAGCTCGACGCCTGGGAGTACCAGTGATCGTGGGCGAAGATCGCTTTGAAGCTGCGCTATTTGCGGAACGAAGCTTGGGCCCACAGCTTCATCTGCTGGACGACGGCTTCCAGCATCGCGCCCTGGCCCGTGATTTCGACATTGTGTTGGTTACGCCCGAAGACGCACGAGACCGCCTACTTCCCGCCGGACGTCTGCGCGAACCGCTTACTTCGTTGTCGCGTGCCGACGCGGTTGTTCTGACCAGCGGTGCTTCACTCGAATCGTTCCCTATAAATGGGAGACTGGTTTGGCGCGTGCGCCGAGGCATCTCGCTGACGAATGCTCCAGCCCGCCCCGTGGTTTTCTGCGGCATTGCGCGGCCACAGAACTTCCTGCTGCAACTGCGCACGGCAGGCATTGAGCCGGTGGCGCAAGCGTTGTACCGCGACCACCACGCCTACTCCGAGCGGGATATCCAAGACCTGTTGAAACTGCGCCAGCAGAGCGAAGCTGAAAGCTTTATCACGACGGAAAAAGATGCCATCAACCTGGGCGGATTTCTCGACGCACTGCAGCCCCTGGCGGTGATTCCTGTCAAAATGGAATTGGCGGACGCAGCTAACGCAGTCGATACCATGCTCGGGATGATTTCCGAACGAAGGCGCAAGCCATGAGAGAATCGGTGCCTGAAGCTCAGCAGAAAATGATTTCAACGTGACCAAACACCCCAAAGAGACGGAGCGGCTCAAGAAGATCGTGGAGTCGTTCTCTAAGATCACGATCACCGTAGTCGGCGACCTGGTGGCGGACGAATTCGTTTTTGGAGAAATCTCGCGTGTTTCTCGAGAAGCTCCCGTGCTGATCCTGAAACACCGCGAGCGAACCGTCGTGCCTGGAGGGGGTGCCAATGCGATCAACAATCTTGCTGACTTGGGCGTAAACGTTCTGCCCGTCGGAGTGGTGGGCGACGATGAAGCCGGGCGTTTGCTGCTTAAAGCTTTTCGCCACAAACATATTGCAGTGAGTGGCGTTTTAAAAGACAGGAGCTATACAACTGTGACCAAGACGCGCATTTTGGCGGGCATGACGCACACTGCCCGGCAGCAGGTGGTCCGCGTCGATCGCGAGCCGGATGCAGAGCCCAACCGGCATTTGAAACGCGAACTTGTGCTGGCGGCGCGGGAGTACGCCCGCGCTTCGGACGCGCTGCTCATCTCCGATTATGGCTATGGCGCTGCGAGTCCTGCGATTCTCGATGCGATCCGCGAGCGAGGACGTCTTGATGGGATCCCCGTCGTCCTCGATTCACGGTACCGCATGCTGCAATATTCTGGCGCGGTCGCGGCCACGCCCAATGAGCCAGAAGTCGAAGCGGCGCTGGGGGTACGGATCGGCAATGATTGGTCGCGCTTGTGCGCCGCGGGGGAGCAGGTGATGTCGCGCATGAAGCTGCAATCGCTCGTGATTACGCGCGGCCGCGATGGCATGGCAGCCTTCGCTGGCAAGCACAAACCGGTGGACATCCCGATTTTTGGTTCGGATCAGGTCGCGGATGTGACGGGAGCGGGCGACACGGTGATCGCCACTTTCGCTGCCGCCTTTGCGGCGGGGGCGAGCACAGAAGAGGCCGCCCATTTGGCAAACTATGCGGGCGGAATCGTGGTGATGAAGCGCGGCACCGCGACGGTGTCGCGGCAGGAACTACTCGATGCGCTTGAGCAATCACCGCCAGCGACAAGAGCCCACTGAATGTCGGCACAGAAAATCCTAAACCGCGAGGGGCTGAAGCAACGCGTTGCCGCATGGCGCCGGGCAGGCGAGTCCATCACGCTCACCAATGGCTGCTTCGACCTGCTACACGTCGGCCACGTGCGCTACCTGCACGCCGCCAAGCAGCTCGGCGGACGCTTGATCGTGGCCATCAACTCCGACGATTCGGTGCTTGCCCTGAAAGGAGAGGGACGTCCGCTTATGCCCGCTGAAGAGCGTGCGGAAATTCTCTCGGCTCTGGCTGATGTCGACGCCGTAGTTATTTTCCCCGAGCGCGACGTGCAGGCTCTGATCCGCGAAATTCGCCCTGACGTTCACGCCAAAGGCACTGACTACACCGCCGACACGGTCCCTGAGCGGGATGTGGTCGCCGAGTGTGGTGGCCGGGTGGAAATCGTGGGCGATCCCAAGGATCACTCGGCGACTGAGATTATCCGTTCGCGGATCGGACCGCGGCGTTCCTGAGCATGCAAGCGCCGGTCACACCTGCTTCGGAAAACGCCGCTTTATTCAGTCCCCAGAGACTGCTGATCGTGCGCCTGGGCTCGATGGGCGATATTATCCACACGTTCCCGGCCGCAACCGCGTTGCGACGAACGTTTCCCGAGGCCAGCCTGGGTTGGGTGGTTGAAGAGCGCTGGGCAGAGTTGCTGTGCACTCTGCCCGAGCCCCGCTCCGGGCCATGTTCGCCGAGGAGGCCGCTGGTCGACCGGATTCATACCGTCAATACGAAGATGTGGCGCGGGTCCTTGCTTTCCATACAGACTTGGGAGCAAATTGCGGCGGGGATCAGCGAACTGCGTGCGCAGCGATACGAAGTGGCGGTCGACTTTCAAGGCGCGGTCCGATCAGCCTTGCTGGCGCGCTGGTCCGGGGCGCCCGTGGTATACGGAGCCGCGCAGCCTCGCGAGAATGTTGCCAGCATGTTTTATACGCGTCAGGTGATTGCGCGTGGCAGCCACATTGTCGAGCAGAATCTGTCGCTGGCGGAAGCCGTTGCGCGCCGCCCATTGGAGATGCCTAGGATAGAATTTCCGCGCGACCCAGCTGTCGAAAAGAAATGTGAAGACCGTTTGCAACAGAATGTCGGCGATTTCGCGTTGCTCAATCCAGGCGCGGGTTGGGGCGCCAAGCAGTGGCCGGCGGAACGCTACGGGCATGTGGCCAAACGATTGGCGGAAGATGGTGTAAAATCGCTGATCAATTTCGGCCCCGGCGAAGAGACGCTGATGCAAGAAGTCGAGTCGGCGAGCGCGGGCGCAGCGAAAGGCATTGTCTGTTCGCTCACGGAATTGATGGCGCTCACGCGCCGCGCCCGCCTGTTCATTGGGGGTGATACTGGCCCCATGCACTTGGCTGCAGCTCTCGGGATTCCCGTGGTTGCAATCTTCGGCCCCACCAATCCGGCGCGCAATGGGCCGTTCGGGACTGCCAGCATCGTTTTACGCCGCCCAACCAGCCCGACCACGCACTCTCGCCGTGCACAACCCGATCCCGGCCTGCTGGAAATCAGCTCCGAGGAAGTAGTTGCCGCAGCTCGGAAACTGCTGAGGATTGACCGTGGCTAGTATTACCTGGACGAAAATCGCGCGCCGCATCCGCGTACCTCTAGGATTCGCTTTCACCGCGCTCTATTTGTGGCTGGCGGCGCCTACGGCGGCATCCATGCTCATCGGCTCTGCGCTCATCGTTCCCGGACTCGCGATTCGTGCGCTGGCATCCGGGCATGTGCAGAAAAATCAGCAGCTCACGACCACCGGACCTTACGCCTACACGCGCAACCCACTCTATCTTGGTTCCCTGATTCTGGCTGTGGGCTTTGCCATCAGCGCTCGAAGCTGGTGGATCGGGGTAGGGCTGGTTTTGATTTTTCTGGCGATCTATTTGCCCGTGATTCGTGGAGAAGAAGCATTCCTGGACGAACATTTTTCCGAATTCGCGGAATACGCGCGCCAGGTGCCTCGGCTATTTCCTCGACTGAGTTCCTTTGGCGACAGCTGCGGAACATTTTCATGGGACTTATACTGGAAGCATCGCGAGTACAACGCAATTCTAGGGACGGTCGTGATAATGTCAGCATTGGCTGCTAAGCTGCACTTCATCCGATAACGGGATCGCGAGATATCTCCTGTCTGGCATTCGGTATCTCACCAGATGCTGGAATCGTTCGTCTAAGTAACATGCGCATTTTCTTAAAGTCCAATCCGGCGTGGTGTTTGTTCGCAATACTCTCCTTTGCCCTGTCGCAAGACCAGACTCACCCCCCGGAGCCGTCGAACCCACCCTCGTTCCCCACCATAAGCGCGGCCCCCTCAGCGCGCATCGTTCCTCCGCCACCGAATTATAATTTTCCGAATGGGCAGACCTATGTATATGACGTCGAATGGCACCTATTTAATGCCGGAACAGCCAGAGTCACGCTGGGACCCGACGGCGGCCAGGAACACGTAACTGCGGTTGCAAACTCCGCAGGGGTGGTCAATGCGCTGTATAAGGTACAAGATCGTTTTGAAGCATTCTTCGATCCGAAAACATTTTGCTCGTTGCGTGTCTCGAAGCATACGGAAGAAGGTTCTCACTCGCGCCAGACCGAATTGCGTTTCGATTACTCTCGAAACAAGAGCGTACTCGATGAAAAGAACTTGAAGACAGGTGAACAGAAGCATGTGGAAAACGACCTTCCCGCGTGCGTTACCGACGTGGTCAGTGGATTCTATTACCTGGCGTCGTTGCCCCTGCAAACCGGCAACACTAATTCATTTCCCATTAATGACGGAGGCAAAACAACCGAAGTTAGGGCGCGCGTTGAAGCTCGTGAACAAATTAAAGTTCCCGCCGGCACGTTCCAGACCGTGCGCGTCAAGGCGGAGGCGATTTCCGGCGCTTTGCAGGGCAAAGGCACGGTTTGGGCGTGGTTCACCGATGACGCCAACCACACTCCGGTGCAGATACGCACGAAGTTGGGATGGGGAACTCTTCTATTCCGATTGCAGCGGATAGAAAAGCCATGACGGATGTTTGCCGTCACACTATTTCTGTGCCAGTAGCGCCTTTGCGCGGCTGAGTTCGGGCCGATCCGAATTCGATCCAGCGCATACCTTCACCAGCCGGGCGTAATACGTGTTCGACTTGTCGCTTTTGCCAGCCATCTCCGCGGCTCGGGCAGCACCGTACAGCCCGTTGAAGCGATTCGGATTGAACTTCAGGTCTGCTTCATACTCCGCCAAAGCTTGTTCTGGACGGTTCATGTCCAGCAACATGTCAGCGAGCATTTCGCGAGCGGGAATGGCCAAGGGCTCATCGCCCTCCGCCTCTTCCTTCTCCGCGATAGTACGCAGTGTCTTAACGGCTTCGTCGTTGTTGCCTTCAGCGTGAGCCACCCAAGCGGCGGCTTCTTGACGATCCTGCTCGACCGCTTCGGCAAAGTCCTTTTTCTTTTGTTTAAGCAAGATGTTGTGGATCGCCTCGATCTCGGCTACATCCTTGCGTGCGTCGGCCACATTGCCAGTGCGGGCTGCGCCCATTGCCCGGGCCCAGTAGGTAATCGAATTGTCTCCGGTTACCGCCCCAGAAACGAGCGCCAGAGAAGCGGCGTCGGTCCAGTGATGCATCTCAAGCACATACCTCGCCGAAAAAGTTACGAGCGCATCGGTGCGTGGGTCGAAGTCCATCCCATACATATTGTCCTTTTTTGCTGGCATGGCCTTCACTTCATCGATCACGCGTTGCGCATCCGCTTCGCGCCCGGACTGTAAGTAGGCGTAGACCAGAAAATCTATGGCATGAAACTGATGGCCTTCCCCGCCCATATGCATGGCTGCGGTTTTGCGCGTGGCCGCTATGGAAGCGAGGTTGGAATCGATATCGTCCTGCCACAGGCCGAGGCGCGCAAAAATGTGCGATGGCATATGCAACGCATGGGGAGCGGCCGGGGCAATCTTCGCATAGCGTCGTGCCGCGGGCAGTCCAAGTTCCGCCAGTTGCGGCTTGTCGTAGCTGTGAATCAAATAATGGGCCACGCCAGGATGGTCTGGCTCTACCGCGAACAGTTTTTCCAGAACTGCAGCTGCCTGCTTTCGATTGGCAAAGGTGGTGTCATTGTCCGGCTCGGAAGCCAACAGTGACAATGCGTAGAAAGCAGCGGCTTCGCGATCATCGGGATAACGCTGGTATGCGGTTCCCATGGCGTTGGAATAGGCGTTGGCTCGATCGTGATAGTCACGCTTTTTGCCGCGGTAGAATGCGTCCATGGCAGCGACATAGTCTCGCTCGCGATCGGTCTTGGGGTGCAGCGATTTTGCGTTCTTGACCTCTGCCTGACCTCTCTTGATCGTAGCTGCGTCCGGGTGGTTCCAGAGTTGATGCCAGATGCTCATAGCGATTCCCCAATGTGCCATCGCGCACTGCGGATCATCTTTCGCTATCTGTCGAAATTCTTTCTCCACTTCCTCGTACCAGAACGAGTGCAGCAGCGCGACACCACGTTCAAAGGGCTTCTGCACCGCCGCGGCGCAGGATACGGGGAAGTGTACCGTGCCCAATTGATCTGTGGTGAGATCTTCGTGATGATGGCCTTCGTCGGCCCGCACCCTAATTGAAAATAGCATCAAGACGGTAAAGGCCAACGCGACTCGCTTCATGGAACACCTCCGCTGAAAAGCGAGTCTAGTCGTTACGGGTAAGAGGGTCAAACAGATTGGCTTTTACTGCAGGCGGAAGCGCTCGTTCATCAATCGCTGAAGGCGGGGTTTGTACAGAATGTCGTAGGCAAGCTCTTTGTCTGGAAACATCGCCAGCGCGGCACGCTTGGCTCCGGCCGCCAGTTCGGAGGCTTCTTCGACGGTGAGGCTAGGGTCCTGGCCAATCACCGACATCACCATGCTGATCATGATTTGCAGGCGCCGGATATTTCGCGCCTCCTGCTCTCTGTCGCTCCCATTTGCCGGCTGTCCACGCCGTTCTAAACCACTCATGAGGCCCCCAACACCACAGTCTATGCGATTAGATGTTCCTCGGCGCGAACGCGTTGCGCTTGCCTTTTGAGGTTATTGTCGTGGCAAGGCAAGCGGAGCGCAATGGCCTGATGGTGTACGCCTTCGGTTACCTTAAACAAATCATGCGCGCTCCGAAACCCGTCGATGGTAAAGAGCCTCATGATCGAATGTGTCCCTAACACCACCTTCGTAGCGTTAGAATCAGACAATGCGCCCCAAGAATACGGCGCGGTTGATGATTTCAGGAAATCATCCTGATTGGAGGCATTGATGGCAGACCCGACTTCCACATCTGGTGAACAAACTCCGAATCCGAATGAGAAACTGGTGCGCGTGTTTGACACTGAACAGGAGTCGGAAGCCATGGTGGTGCGCGGATTGCTTGAATCCGCCGGGATTGACTCTGACCTGACTTCCCTCGATGCGCAGCAGGACATTCTGCCCGGCGTGGGTGGAACCGTGATTCTGGTGCGCGAGGAAGACGCAGCCGAGGCGCGGCGACTGATTGAGGAATACCGGCAGACGCCAGAAGAAATTGAGACCGCGGAGTACGCTCTCAATGAAGAACCGCCAACTGAGAGCTGACGGTTTTGCCGTCAAGGTAGAAGGTGACTGCCCCGTCCATATCTGTCCGATAGGTGAAAACGTGCGCTTCCGCCAGCCGATGCAGAACCTCCCGCCCTGGATGCCCATAGACATTGCGTGCGCCCACTGATATGACCGCAAACTGCGGATGGACCGCGGCCAGCAATTCCGGGATGGTCGAGGTCGCGCTTCCATGATGAGCCACTTTGAGAAGGTCCGCCCTTGGGTTTTCTTCGGCAACCTGCTTCTCCGTTTTCTTCTCCGCGTCGCCCTCCAGTAAGGCGGCCGTCTCTCCATAACTGATTTTCATAACCAGAGACTCGTCGTTTGGCCGGGAAACATGCGCCTCCGCACCCCGTAGCGGCGCCAGTACTGCGACCCTTGCGCCGCCGAGTTCGAGACTGTCTCCCGCTTGGTGAAGAATGACGGGAATTCCCAGGGCTTTCGCTTGGCGCAAAAGAGTTTGCAACTCTGGACTTGGAGAATTCACGCTCAGCCACAACTCGCGCGGATGAAAGTTGGCCAAAACCGCCGCCATGCCGCCCATGTGGTCGGAGTGAGCATGCGTCAGTGCCACTACATCGAGCTGGTGAAATCCCCGCGACCAAAGGTAGGGCGACACTACATCCTCCCCGATATCCAGTTCCGAGTGCATCCAGAACGGTATCCCTCCCGCGTCTACCAGGAGCGTTCGACCCTGCGGCGAAACCAGAAGGATCGAATCGCCCTGGCCAACGTCAATGGCGGTAAGTTCGAGTACGCCGGGCCGCAACTGCGGATGCGGCGGAACCGCGCAGATCCAGAAAGCGCTGAGCGCCAACGCCGCCCATCCGGTTATCACCACCAGCCACCCACGGCGGCGACTCAGAACCATCGCCAGCACCAGCGCCCCGGCGCCCAACAGAATGACGGTCAGTTGCGGCGTGGGCACGCGAGTGTCGGCAATCCGCAAAGCACCCAACCAGCGCACGGAGCTATTCATGGCCTGAAGCGCTACCCCGGCAATCATCGCCGGAACTTTCGCCAGGGCGAGCGAGGCATAACTCACAGTAACAGCGGCGATAGCGCCGACCATGGTGATCTCGGTGAGCGGCACAGCCAGTATGTTCGCCGGCAACGAAACCAGGGTCGCGCGATGGAAGTAGTACGCCATGGGCAGTGTAAATCCCGCCTGGAGTACTGTGGAGATTACAAGAAACTCAAAACCCAAAAGCAACACACGCGCGGTGCCTGAGAGCACGATCAACGGAATGCGCTTTCCGAAGAAGCGTTGCAGCCTGCCGGCAATCATCCTGAGGTCGAGCCGGAACTGGGCCAGTGGGGGAGATAGTGCGGCGTCGTAGCTTATGGAATCCAGGCTCCTCAAAGCGCGAGCGAGGGGTTGCGTCGTCCGCTCCAGAAAAGGAGTTCCGATCCCCGCAATGACTAGCACGCAGAGGAAGCTGAGCTGAAAGCTGGCTCCCAACAGTGCCCCGGGATCGACAATCAGCAAGGCCAGCGCCGCCGCTCCGATGGTGTTGAGAATTGATTTTCGCCGATACAGCAGCCTTGCGCCCAGGTAGAGCGCCAGCATCAGCGTGGCCCGCCACACGGGCGCGCCAACGTCGGTCAGAAGGGCATACGCAACTGTGAGAAGAACCGTGATTGCGCTGGCGGCAAGATCGCTCACCCGCAGCCGGCGAAGCAGCCAAAACATGACCAATGCAAGAATGGCAACTTTCAATCCAGAGATCACCAGCACATGGTACGTTCCGGTGCGTTGAAAGTCGGTGAGGATTTCACGCCCGAGAAACGAATTCTCCCCGATGAGCATGGCGTCGAGCAGTGGGGCTTGGTTCGGCGGCCAGAGGCTTTGGATTCTCTCGATCAAGCTTCTACGGAGGCGCGTCCGCCAGAGTTCAGCGCGGCTGCCCGCAAATCCCGGCAGCAGTTCAACCGTCTCCGCCTTGGTTGACCCGAGTGCGATAATTCCGTTTTCTGCCAGATATCCCGCGTAGTCGAACGCGCCTGGATTTCGGAAATTGTGCGGTGGATAGAGTTTGGCGGGAAATCGCAAACGCTCTCCGTAGCGGAAGAGATGCATGGGTGTGGCCACGGATTGCTCAAATTCATTCTTTGCTTCCGCATTCCTTGCCTCATGTCCGTAGATACTGACGCGAATGCCGGAGCGGATGGCAAAGGCCTTGTCACCCGTCTCGTTTCTCGTCGCGACCTGCTCGATTTCAAGGTCCAACCTCTGTTGGGCATCGCCGGGAGTTTTCTCTCGCAGATTTCCTCCCTTGGTCACGTGGGCGGTAACGACCAGGTCGCGGCCGTCCGCGAATGCGAGAACACCCGCGCTGCCAAGATTTTCAGGAGTCCGCACTTGCATCAGCAGTGCTCCCGTCACAAAGAGAGCTGATAGGGCAAGCGCCAAAGCGGCTCTAGCGCGGCGGCGGAGAAAATATGCTCCGGCCGCGGAGAAGACGATCGCTGCCACCAGCCACCACAGCGGCGGCCGCCACACGTAGAAACCGGCAACGATTCCGCTGGCATACGCTAGCGCGGCCCAGAGCATGGGTTGCCGTGAGAGCGGCTTCCGAGGAGTGCTAGGGGGCGCAGTCGGCAGCGGATTCACGGGCTCCCCTGGACGAGGGACTTAATGGTTGGCGAAAGTGCTCGGATATCGGGCCTCGGTGACTTTCAGCACGGAGGCCCCTCCATGCATATTGCTTTATTGCAACTGCCTACCGAGCGAGATGAAACACGCTCTCCAGGTGGTAGGTCTGGGGGAACAGATCGACCAGGTGCACCTGCTCGATGCGATATCCGGCGCTGAGCAGGCTAGCCAAGTCACGAGAGACCGTCGCCGGATCGCAGGAGAGGTAGGTCACGCGGTGCGCTCCCAATCCGACGAGGCTCTGGACCACAGTTTCCCCCAGACCGCTCCGTGGCGGGTCCACCACCACGAGGTCGGGCCGCAGCTTACCGCCAGGGCTCCGCAAGAAATCGGCGGTAGTTGCCCGGACAGCCTTCACGTTTGCTGGTGAATTGTGGAGGAGATCGGCATAAGAAGTCTGTGACGATTCAACCGCGATCACCTGTGCAAATCTTCGGCATAGAACCGTGGAAAAGAGCCCAACGCCGGCATAGAGATCGAGCACCGTGTGGCCCGAGGATCCCTCGGCAACGATCTTCACCAACTCATTGATTAAATGGCGGTTAACCTGGAAGAAAGCTCCGGCGCTGACCCGGTACGAGGCGCCCTCAGTCACATAGTTGATTTCCTTGGCTCCTGACGCCGCCACTTGTTTTGGCTCGGCCACCTTGGTCACGCCGGATGACCCCATCTTGTACACCACGATGCCTGTGATTTCTGGCAGAGCGCCCCGCGCCGCGTCTTCCCATTCTCTAACCAAAGTGCTCGGAGTTCCGGGTTCGCAGGAAGCCTCTATCAGCAACTGGGTGTCATCTGCATTGGCGAAAAACTCGATCTCGTGAATTCCGTTCGGCACTGCACGCTCGCGCCCCGTTCGCCAGAGGGCCGTGATGGCGCGATTAATCAGGGGCGAACTTATCGGACACTGCTCGACCGGAAGCAATTCGTGAGAACTGAATCTGTAGTAGCCGAGCGCGAACTCCGGCGCAGCTCGGACTCTAAGGCGGGTACGGTTGCGATAGTTCCAGGGCGGCGAAGGATGAATCGTGATCTCTGTTTCCAGTTCCAGCCTGGCAATGCGGCGAAGATTTTCTTTCAGAATCGCGGCCTTGATCTCTAGCTGATGCTCGTAGCCGGCGTGCTGGTAGTGGCATCCGCCACAACGCCTGAAATAAGGACAGTGTGGCTCTACACGCTGTGACGAAGCTTGCAGAATCGTTTCCGCCTGGCCTCGCGCGAAGCCACGCTTCTGCTCGAGCAGCGAAGCCTCGATTCTTTCGTCCTCCAGCACAAAGGGCAAGAACACAGCTTTGCCTGGACCGTGCTCATCGGCAGGCAACCGCGCCAGCCCGTCGCCGCCATAAACGAGTTTTTCAATGGTGAGTTGCAAGCGAGGATTCTATGTTGGAAACCGAAACGCCGGATGAAAGAATTGCCGATTGTCGATTCCAATTGGCAATTGAAAATCGGAAATTGGAAATTGTCGTTAGCATTCACAGATAGAACAGGCTCAGCCTCGGCAACATATATTTTTCCAGCAATCGTTTGTGCACGTACTGTCTCTGCAATTGTTCGATTTGTGCTGCCGGCATTTTGCGCCGGTACGGCGCCAGTTCCCGATCAGCCTCGGCCCGCACGGTGACGATCTGCTCGTCCGGTGTCGCCGCCAGCAGGATTGCAAACAGTTTCTCTTCGGCCACGGTGAGGCGGCGTTCCAGATCTTCCAATCGTGGCAGAGTTTTCGTGACCTCCAGATCGGCGGCAATTGCGCGCAGTGTGTTTGCAGTCTCTCTAGCCAACGGCGTCGCAGAAATCCCTTTTTCTTCGGGAAGCTTTGCGGCGTCGAGTTGTTCGGCGTTGAGCCGGAGAAAAGCCACGATTTCGGATGTTTGAAACCCGGTTGGGCGACCGCCTGCCGGCTCGGCTTGTGCCGCACCCACGGCCGCCTCTTTCATCTCCTCAGCTGCTGTCAGTACTTCCTGCACACAAAACCCTAGACCGTTTATCTTTCGGGACTTCTTCGAGGGCCGCCGATCATGGTGTTCAAAAGTCGTGTCAATGCCGCGCAGCACCGCCTCTAATGGGATACCGGCGTCTCTCCAAGTCTCCATTAGCGTCCAATCGAGAGTGGAAAGCAGTAGCGGGGCTCCCCAGCGTCGCTGAAAATGTTCCTCGATTTCGGTGAAGTAGTTGAAGTAGTTTTCCACAACGGCCTAGCGGGAGCGTGGCTTGCTTCCGGAAGAAGCCTTGGACGTGGCCGCTACGGCTTCACGAGCTGGTTTCGCTGTTACGTTGCGCTCCCAGATAATGCGCAGGCCTTCCAACGTCAAAAATTCATCCACCTGCTTGATATGTTTCGAGCCCGTGCCAATCAGCGAAGCAAGGCCGCCCGTCGCAATCACTTTGGTTTCGTTCCCCAGTTCTTGAACCAGCAACGCCAGGATTCCATCGACCAGGCCGAGATACCCATAGTAGAGGCCGGACTGCAGACTGCCTACGGTATTGCTGCCAATGATCTGGGCGGGCTTGCGGATATCCACCCGCGGCAGGCGTGCGGTGCGCTCAAACAGGGCGTCGGCCGAAATTCCGATGCCGGGGCTGATCACACCACCCAAGTATTCTCCCTTGGCCGACACGCAATCGAATGTGGTTGCGGTTCCGAAATCCACCACCACGCAGGGACCGCCGTATTTTTCGAATGCGGCAACGGAGTTCACAATGCGGTCGGCGCCGACTTCCGCCGGGTTGTCGTAGTGCACCGGCATGCCCGTCTTTACGCCGGGTTCGATGAACAGTGGCTTCCTGCTGAAGTATCGCTCACACACTTGTCCCAGCGTGGAGTCGAGAGGCGGCACAACGGAAGAGATCACGATGCCGTGAATACCCTTGGCTTCGAGGTTGTCCATGGCAAACAAGTTACGAAATAGCACGCCATATTCGTCCACCGTTTGGGTGGCGACGGTCGCAACTCGCCAATTCGCCACCAGCAATTCATAGCGCGGCGATTCGGTTTCGGCACTGCGGTTCGCGGCCGGAGCCACTTTCGCCACCCGGGCGAAAACACCGAGCACGGTATTGGTGTTGCCGACATCGAGAACTAGAAGCATAGACGCTGATCGTGTGGGGACGGGTCTTTGACCCGTCCTCGCTGCCGCGGTTTATGCGGCGGCAGTCTGCCGGGCTGTGCCCGGACAGGGCGAGTCGAAGACCCACCTCCACACATTTCTTGTTTCAGCTAAGTCTCACGGTCCCGCTCAAGACGGTACGCATGCCCTGCGCGGTTCGAACCTGCAGAAACCCGCGTGAATCAAGGCCTTCTGTCACGCCCTCCAAACCGCCATTTTCTTCGACCGCGACTTGCTGTCCCCGAACCGAGGACGATCGCTCCTGAAAGCGGCGCAGGATCGAACTGGCTCCGTCCGGGTTCTGCAGCAAACCGCGATATTCCCGATCGAGCGATTTTAGCAAAGCGGTGCACAATTCCACGCGGGACCACTCGGTACCTGTGGCCAAACGTAAGGAAGTGGCCAGGTTTTGCAAATCTGCGGGAAAACTCGGTTGATTGACATTGATTCCGATCCCGACCACGACATACCGCACCCGAGTGGCCTCGGCGTTCATTTCGGTCAGGATTCCGCAGAACTTCTTTCCCTCGATCAGAACATCGTTAGGCCACTTCAGGTCGGGGACCACTCGCGAGTCGATCTCCTGAACTGCGGAGTGTACGGCCAGCCCGGCAGCGAGCGAGAGAATCAGCACATCGGAGGGCGGCAGCGCCGGACGTAAGAGCACGGAGCAATAGATTCCAGATGAGCGTGCAGAGTGCCACTGGTTGGCTCCCCGGCCTCGTCCAGCAGTCTGTTGCTCGGCCAGAAAAACGCTGCCCTCAGGAGCGCCCGCGCTCGCCGCTTCCATGGCAGCAGTGTTGGTCGACGCAATCTTGTAAAAGTGATGAATGTGCTTGGCGAAAAGTGTGCCGTGCAGTTGGGGGGCGAGCATATCCGGCAGCAGCAGATCGGGCATGGACTTCAGACTATACCCGGTTGACGGATGTCCGGCAATATCAACTCCAAGATCGCGTAGCTGCTGAACCAGTCGCCACACTTCCGAGCGGCTGGTTCCGATTTCCCCCGCGATTTTAGTTCCGCTCACCACGACGGTGGCGTGGGCAATGAGCAGGCGCACGATGCGTCCCAAGCGGGCGTCAGTTTGTGGCGCTAGCTTGTGGAGCGCGGGCACTGCTGCCCGGGTTCGAATTGTCCGCGATTGCTTGATGCGGGAATTATGAGGGATAGGCCGCGAAACAGCAATCGCGGCTTCGATCCCCTCACTCCACGGTCTCGGTAAAAGCCGCCACCGGGTGACCGAGTCCAAACTGGCCCTCAGCCGTAACGTGGACGGCACCGGCGTTTGCAGGCAGCGTGAGCACCACAGGAGCGTTGCCGGAAGAGTCAGTGGTGACGAGGCGGTTCGACAGAGTACCCGCGTCAGTCGTGAACAGAACGGTGCCGCCGGCAGCACTTCCACCCGACCTGCCGGCATGGAGTATTACCGACAGATTCAGTTTGCTTCCCGGCGCACCCTTCTGATGGTCCCCGGTTTTGCTGAACGTCGCCGGCGGATTCCCCACCACGACCCAACCGCTCTGGTTCTGGGCCACGCCCACGTTGTCGGTGCTCGGGACAGTAAAGTGATAGAAGCCCGGAGCGCTGCCGGCGGTCACCGTGATACTCCCGTCCTGACTAGTAGTGAGATTTGGTTGGGTGACGACAAGCGTAATTCCGCTGTCCGACTGTGGAGTACCGAGAGTCACCGTCCCCGATCCAGAAACGATCTTGGGCTGAAGCGTAGTTGTCCCCCGCGCCGGAACCATGATCGTGTCCGGATTCAGATCCCAATCCGCGCTCGGCGTTCCGGGCATGGAGCCGGTAACCACCAGCAACGTCGCGGTGTAAGGCGCGAATCTCCTCGTGGAAGTCCAAGGCTTCTGGGACGACGCCACTATTTTATTCGGCGACTTAGGCGAAAGCGTGTAAGTGGTTACGCGTTTCGGCGTGAATCCATTCACCGCAAACTGCGTTTGTACTGAGGCCTGCGGGTTTTTGTTGATTACCATCAGGGTCAAGGTCGTGCCCGTTGGATCCAGCGCGGCATAGCTGCTGAATAAGTTCGGGCTGCCATCATTTGTCGCTGAGACGGAGGTCGCCGCAAATGTGTGGTGCCTCCCGTCGTAGTTGCGGAACAGCTTCAACGCCTGGTAGTTGGGATTCGCCGGATCAGGCGCCACCCAGCGCGAAGCCAGATACATTCGTTCGCGCCCCAGAATGCCATAGGCGTCAGCGTCGGCCAACGCAGTGGAGAAATCCGATTCCCCCGCAAATGCCGCGCTCCACTCGGTGAAGCTCAACCGAGTGCCTGGGTAGATCATGTTGAGCAGTGCCCGCATGCGCGGGATGCGAAATGGGATTGTCTTCTTGGGCTGAATAAAGGTGGCCCACTCCTGATTAATCGTACTCGACTCGCTCACATACTTTGGATCCCAGTAGTCACGATAAATGCGCAACGACAGCGCCTGCTTCTGGGCCTGGGTATAGCCGGAAGTGTCCGGTCCATCCGGATAAGCATGAATATCGAAAACGTCAACCGACCTCGTGCCAGTCAGTTGATCCTGCCAATAAACCTCATTCAGCCACCAAGGCAGAAAGTCCACACCGGCGTGCGCGCCTTTATCGTTATTGTTCGCGCCGTTCCAGTAGAACCACCAGCAGCAACTCACCGGGCCGAAGCGGATCGCATTGGGGTCCCAGCCTTTCAGCGCGCCGGCTTCCGCAAGATAGGTATCGCGCATCTCGTCGTAAGCTGAAGGATTGGGATGAACATCGCGATGCGTACCGCCCCAGATATCGATCTCATTGTCCATGTTGTAGAAATGTGGCGCGCTGCCAAATGCGGTAGCCAGAGCCGCCGCCCACTGATCGCGATACACAGTTCCCGGAGGATCTCCGCTTTGCGGCGAGTCCTTCAGTTCGACATTGGCATCAGTCGGATCGTTCCCGGTGATCGCCGTCTGGCAATCCGGCTGCACTCCATCTCCGGCGTCGGAGTTGTAAGGATCCGCCCCGCATTGCGCACCGTATTTGGCGACCGAAAAGCTCCAGCCGGATGTTTTCGCCACCCAGGGCAGCATGACCATGGTCATGAGCGGATTGCTCCCTGCTGCTTTCACATCTTGGATATACTTCACCGAATCGCTGTCGCCAATCTCGGTGTAGCCAAAATCTTCAAAATACCAATCGGCAGCCGCATTGTTGGTGAATGTCTTCCAGTTATAGCGAGAGGTCGCGTTGCCGCCCCAACGGACCACGGTCAGACCACTGTCAGTAATCGTGGCGGCATCCTTGGGATAGCTTCCCCCGTAAACGTAAGGGCTAATCGCATGCCGGTCTCTGAGAACGTCTACCGTGACGTTGACCGCTTTTGCTGCTCGATTAGGATTTCTGCTCTGGCCCGGTGAGTCAGGAGTGGAAGCGACGTCGCCCGTGCCTGCCGCGGGAGCGGTAGCGTGCAATCCACTACCGCTTCCCGAGGAGCTATTCGCAAAGAGAAGTGCGACCAATATTGCAGCGGCTGTGTAACGCATCTGGTGAGTCATGGGGAGGGCCTCCGTTCCGCATACTTTAACGCGCGCGAACTCCAACCGGTTAGTAGAAAGTACACCTCTCGATGGTGATTTGAAGCTGAGATTCGTTTCACGGGAGTGGAGGCCAGGGTGATCTGAGCTCCCACAAGAGTTCCGGGCCGAAGATGGTCGGACCAGATAACCGACCTAGACGGGAGCTAAGCGCATGCTCATATCCGTCGCCTTCGCCGAATGGGTAAGCGCCCCGACCGAGATGAAAATCACTCCAGTCTCGGCGTAAGCCCGGACGTTTTCCAGGGTGATTCCGCCCGAGACTTCCAGCGGGATGCGGCGTTCCGCATGCGAGCAGCGCTCGACCGCCCGCTTCACATCTTCGACCGACATGTTGTCCAGCAGAATGGCTTCGCCACCATGTTCCAGAGCTTGCTCCAACTCCTCCAGAGAGCGGACCTCGATCTCGATGATTTGCTGCCCACGCCGGTTCTTGTGAGCGCGTTCCAGCGCCGGTACGATGCCTCCCGCCAGAGCAATATGATTGTTCTTGATCAGAACGCCGTCCGACAGATCGAGGCGATGGTTCTGTCCACCTCCGCAACGCACCGCGTACTTATCGAGCGTGCGCAGCCCGGGTACGGTCTTACGGGTGTCTAGGATTCGCGCCTTGGTGCCTGAAACGGCATCCACGAACTGTCGCGTCAGCGTGGCAATCCCACTCAACCGCTGCATGAAATTCAGAATCACACGCTCGCAGGAAAGAATCAGGCGTGCATTGTGTCGAATAACGGCAACCGACTGCCCCTTGTGCAGCCGAATGCCATCAAATATCTCGGGATGAGTCGTGACTTCGTAATGCGACGTAACCGCGCCGTCCAGAGCCGCATAACAGTCCAGAATGCGTGAAACGCAGCCTATGCCCGCAAGAATGCATTCTTGCTTGGCCAGAATGGTGGCCGACGCGCGCTGGTTCGGGTCAATGCAGGCATAGCTGGTCGCATCGCGCGTGGCCCGATCCTCCAACAGCGCGTTCTCGATGACCCCGCTAATGCGTCGGCTATTCCAATCCATGATTGCTCAGTGATGGAGGACGGGCGTCTCGCCCGTCCCGTCATTACTTCAACTCGCCCAGCTTACTCTTTACTTTCCCGCGCAGAATTTCCAGTTCTTGCGCGCGCTTTCGAATTCCCTCCACGACTTTGGTCGGGGCCTTGGCTAGAAACTGCTCATTACTCAATTGACGCTGGCCGTTGGCGATCTCTTTCCCGATTTGCTCCAGTTCCTTCTTCAGCCGCTCCCGCTCCGCGGCAACGTCGATCTTCCTCTCGTAATTAACATGCACATCGAAACGCGCCGTGTGACGCGCCCCGGGCAATTTGCCGAGCGAGTTCTCCACAAACTCGATCTTCTCGATGCTAGCCAAGCGCTCCGCTGAGCCTTGATTCTGTTCAATCAGCTGGCGAATTTCCGGCTCCTGGACGAAGAGTTGGATCGGCACTCTTTGTTTCGGCTCGACCCTTAACTCTGCCCGCAAATTCCGCACGCTGACAATCAAGTCTTGCAGGATTGCCATCTCCGTCTCGGCAGCCAAATCCAATTGCTTCTCATCCGCTTGCGGGTACGGAGCCAGAGCTACCGACTTCAACGGCGGATTCCCATCGTAAATCGCGTGCCAGATTTCTTCCGTGATAAACGGCATCACGGGATGCAACAGCCGCAGTGCAGCTTCAAAAACACCAAGCAAATTAGCGCACGCAGTGCGAGTTGATTGCTGGTCAGCCCCCTCCAGCAGCCGTGGCTTGATCAGTTCGATGTACCAGTCACAAAACTCTCCCCAGAAGAAGTCATAGATCTGATTGGCGGCCTCATGGAAGCGGTAAGTCTCCAGCGCCTCGTTCACATTCTTGGTGACACGATTGAAGCGCGAGAGGATCCAGCGGTCTTCGAGCGCAACCGCCTTGACTCCAGCCACGCCACTGCCCGTGTGGGACCGAGTCTCTGACCCGGTCCCGGGTCGCAGACCCGGCTCGATGCGGTCAATATTCATAAACATGAACCGCGCCGCATTCCAAATCTTGTTGGCAAAGTTGCGATAGCCTTCGGTACGGCTTTCGCTAAACGCGATGTCCGTCCCCGGCGCCGCCATGGCCGCCAGCGTGAAGCGCGTGGCATCGGTCCCAAAGCGCTGGATGATATCAAGCGGGTCAATCACGTTACCCTTGGTCTTCGACATCTTCTGCCGCTCCGCGTCCCGCACCAGCGCGTGAATATAAACTTGGCGGAAAGGAACGCTGTCGTCTTTCTTGTCGCCCCATCCGCTAGCCTGCTTCAGTTGCGGATCCTGCTGATGCCCCTGCATGAAATGGCAGCCGAACATGATCATGCGAGCGACCCAGAAGAACAGAATCTCGTAAGCCGTAATCAGCAGCGTGGTTGGATAGAAAACCTGCTGGTCGCGCGTCTTCTCCGGCCAGCCCAACGTCGTAAACGGCAACAGGCCCGAAGAGAACCAAGTGTCCAGCACGTCAGTATCCTGTTTAAGTTCCGCACTGCCGCACTTCGTGCACTTCGCAGGAGCCTCGCGAGCCACAAGGATTTCGCCGCACTGGCAATGCCAGGCCGGAATCCGGTGCCCCCACCACAGTTGCCGCGAGATGCACCAATCATGAATGTTGTGCATCCAGTTCAGGTAAATCTGCTTGTAGTTTTCCGGAACAATGGTTATTTCGCCGTTCTCGACGACCTCGGTTGCGCGCTGTGCAAGCGGTGCAATCTTGATGAACCACTGCGTCGAAAGCCGGGGTTCAACCACGGTGCCGCAGCGGTCGCACTTTCCAATCGCGATGGTATAGTCCTTCTCCCCGACCAGGAAGCCTTGCTGGCGCAGGTCTTCCAGCACACGCTTACGAGCCTCGTAGCGGTCCAAGCCAGCATACGGACCGGCATTCTCATTCATGTGAGCGTGCTCATCGATCACTTCAATCTGTGGCAGATTGTGGCGGAGTCCGGCTTCAAAGTCATTGGGATCGTGCGCCGGAGTCACCTTCACCGCACCGGTCCCGAACTCAGGCTGGGCCAGGTCATCCGTAATGATCGGAATTTCACGATTCATCAGCGGCAACAAAACCTTCTTGCCATGCAGATGCGTGTAGCGCTCATCTTTTTCATTCACAGCAACAGCCGTATCGCCCAGCATGGTTTCCGGCCGCGTGGTTGCCACGGTGATGAACTCGCTAGCACCGATCACCGGATAGCGAATTTCGTAAAGCTTGCCCGCAATATCCTCGTGCTTCACTTCGAGGTCGGAAATAGCAGTTCCGCAGCGCGGACACCAATTGACAATGTACTTGCCGCGATAGATCAATCCTTCTTCGTGTAACCGGACGAAAACTTCGCGCACCGCACGCGAGAGATTCTCGTCCATGGTGAAATACTCGCGATCCCAATCCACCGAATCGCCCAGACGCTTCATCTGGTCGAGAATGGCGCCGCCGTAGTGCCGCTTCCATTCCCAAACTCGTTCGACAAACGCCTCGCGACCCATATCGCGGCGCTTCTTGCCTTCGCTCGCAAGCTGGCGTTCCACCATCATCTGCGTCGCGATGCCCGCGTGGTCGGTACCGGGGAGCCACAAAGTCAAAAAGCCGCGCATGCGATGCCAGCGCACGATGATGTCCATCTGGGTGTGGTTGAGCATGTGCCCCATGTGCAACCGTCCCGTGACATTCGGAGGCGGCAACAGCAGCGTGAATACCGGACGCGTCTCTCCCGGCGGAGGCGTGGGGACAGAAAACAGTTTTTCCTTGATCCAATAGTCGGCCCAACGCGTTTCAATCGCGCCCGGCTCGTACGCTTTGGGAAGATCGTGGGCCATGATTTCGAGGGAGCATTCAGCAATCAGCATTCAGCCTTCAGCAATCAGCCAACACAGGTTCTATTGCAGGGCGCAAGAGAGATTCTAGGGGCTGACTGCTAAGTGCTGAGTGCTGAGAGCTGATCTTTGATATTACAGGCGGGCTGAAAACGCGGTCAAACTGTTGTGGGGTTGGTGTATACCGACGGCAAAAGTGACCCCCCTCCCCCCAGCGTGTCCGATCCGCTAGGGGGCTGGCCCATGCTTTCACAACACACAAAAGCGGGTGCCCTGCCCTTCTCGCGTTCTTTGCGAGAGGGCGGGGCTTTTAGGGCCTTTCCGTGGCTGGCCCACCTTTACGTTCTTGAGGCTGTTACGAAACTCAAAATCGTGCGGTTTGAATCGCAAGATGTTGTACCTCTGTTTAGACCTGACCACAACCTGTAACAAAAAGTCCGAGTTTCGTAACAGCCTCTTCTTTGTAAAGGTGGGGGCGGCGAGGTCGGAGGTCGCAGCTTTTCTTTGCAGCCACGAGTAAGCTGGCTTTGTGTCCAACCATCCCCGGCCTGGGTTTCACCGTACCCCGAACGGAGACAGGCGTAGATTGTTTTGCGCCAGAACGGCCACCTCCCCGCCCACTTTTCGTTTCCCAATTTGGGAACCGACTCCGCAGCCCGTCCACTTTCCTCTTGATCTCATTCCTTCGTTTACGATATTATAGGAGCACATTGGTTATCTATAAGATAATCAACGCTCTTTGACAACCCGACAAGGGCGCATCTCCTGGCCACGCCAACTGCTGAGTCCGACCATCATGGCGAAGGCGAAAACCTTTGTCCGGCTTTGCTTCTTGCCCAACGCGGCAGAAAAGCGGCCAGCGCACACGATAACCCCAATGTTTAGAATATTTTGCCTCTAACTACCTTAAGAACCATAAATCTAGAAGGCAAGAAAAAATCCGACCGTTTGTTTTCTAGATTTTGCGCGGAACAGAGAGTTTTTTTTGAGGGAAATTCTGCACCACAATGTGTGCATCCGAACTTTAGGGTTTCGACAAAAACCCGGGAAACCCCGGGGACAGACGGGGAGGTTCCCTGGTTTTGCAACCAATACGGGAGTACAGGGCGTCATCGCAAGCCACCAGCGAAACATGCCGAGACTCCAACCGACTCATTTCCGATACTCCCCCAGACTGCTTCCCGGCAGCACAGCCTCGCTTTTGTCACCTGGGTTTCGCTCCACGTCTTCTTGCTTGCAGTCGCCCGTTCTCCATGGATGCGTGAGGCAGGCGCGATACCCAACACGCGGACGAGCAAAATTTGTCTGAAATCCAGACGACATCAATAACAATTCCTTGAATATTCACTTGACACCCAACTTGCCTTGGAACACATTGGATGGCCACGGCAACTCCGTCCGCTGTCGATCCGTCGTCGGGTCCCAGCAGTTCATCTGCACGACACAAAGTTAGCTCCTTGACCGAAAAACAAAGTTTCTAACGGAGGATCACTATGAAACTCAATGCCAAGAGTCTATTGTTGCTGGTTCTGTTTGCGACCATGGCCGCTCACGCCCAGTATCCGCCCAATAAGTTCAAGCATGTCATTTTGATCATTCAGGAAAACCGCTCACCCGACAATCTTTTTCAGGGTTTGTGCGCTGTCGGTTCATGTGGCACCGGCACAAATCAATACGACATCCAAAGTACCTGGACGGATCCTACCGGAGCCTCGCATCCGCTGGAGTCGGTCGGGTTGGCGGCAAACTACGATCTGAGTCACAATCACCAAGGAACGGTCGATGGGTTCAACTTTGAGTTCGACACCCCCGGGATCGCGGTGCCACCCCATTGCGGCACGAACGTTTTTGGTTGTGGTCCTGACGATGCCCAGTTCAAATTCGTCTCCAATACGCCCGTGACCAACACCGACGGCAGCAAAGGCCACCTGCTGGACCCGTATGTCACACTCGCATTCCAATACGGATGGGCAAACCGAATGTTCCAAACCAATCAGGGACCAAGCTATCCCGCCCATCAATATCTTTTCGGAGCGACGTCGGCGCCTGGGGCGACTGAGGCCTTAACCCAAGCCAACGACTCGACGGGAGTGTTTATCGCGGAGAATGGCCCCTTCACCAATGTTGGCTGTGCCGCTATAAACAATCCCCAAGTGCAGCTGATTCGCCCCATTATCCCCATGCCCTTGAATCCGCCCTTTGGCACAGAGACCGCGGGCGACACAGTCTCCCCGTGCTTCGATCACGTAACCATGTCGGACCTCTTCGATATGAAGAGTCTCCCGTGGCGATACTACGCACCAACGGAGCCCAACAAGGGTGGCGCCAATATCGCCGGCGGTATCTGGACAGCACCGAATTCGCTGTCTCATATTTGCACGCCTGTAAACAATCAATGCACAGGTCCGGATTGGACGGTTGGAGCTGCCAATGGCTACGTCGATCTCCATCCTGCAGACGTATTGACCGACATCCAAAATTGCAAACTTCAATCCATGAGTTGGGTGATCCCCGATGGGCGCTGGTCCGATCATCCGGGCGGCGGCCAGGGTACCGGGCCGGCTTGGGTCGCGGCGATTGTCAATGCCATCGGCAACAGCAAGGTCAACAGTGCCTGCAATTATTGGGACGATCCCAACAACGCGACCGCCATCTTCATTACCTGGGACGATTGGGGAGGCTGGTTCGATCATGTCCCACCGGTGATCCTCGTCGACAAGCCAGGCAGTTATAAGGACCAATACGATTATCAGTTAGGCTTTCGCGTGCCGCTGATCGTCGTGTCGGCCTACACGGGAACGGCGTCGGCGGGTATTATTAATAACAATCAGCACGACTTTGGCAGCATTCTGAAGGCAATCGAAGGTATTTTTGCGCTGCCCGGGGGAGAGGGTGCGCTCGGGTTTGCCGATAAGCGCGCTCTCAATGATCTCTCAGCTTTCTTCAACTTCAACCAAACACCACATCCATTCACGACAATTCCAGCGGTGCTGGACGCAAGCGATTTCATCAATGCCACCGGTGTGCCGGAAGCCCCCGACAATGACTAAACTAGGGCGATGGGCCGACTCCGTAGAATCCACTTCGGCGTCGGGTCAATGAAGGCGCGTGCTTTAGCAACTTGGAGCGCGCGCCTTCTTTGCTCAGTTTCCCCGGGTGCAGGTGCGCGCGCCCGAGAATGACAAACTTGCTGGAACGCATCTCTCGCCACGCGAGGACTCGCCGCGATCGCGTCTACTTTCAGGTTGTTGGAGTCGTCATGCCACCGACGAGCGGAAAACCGCGGGGAGCAAGATTACATCTGAGATGTTTTGTGAAGTTCCGTGCGAAACTCAAGTTGAAGCAGTATGGCCTGCGATTTATCGTTTCTTCTTCTTCTTTTCTTTCCCCATCTTCCTGGCGATCTCTTCCATCAACTTAGGTTTCAAATCGGCAAGGACGCTGTCGACGATATTAGAGATTTCGCTGGATTCTTCTTCCGCGGTAGAGGATACATCCAGTTGAGAGTCAGGCTGTGCCTCACCACCACTCTCTTTCATTTCCGCAACCGTCTCGGCCACTTGTGAACTGAGTTGTGCCCCGATAACGGATTCTCGTATCTGTCTCCAATTCGCCCAAGCGGCGGCGAGTTCCGATTCGCCTTGTTGTCCGCTGGGCTCGGGGGCGGGAGAAACGTTTTCTGAAGACTCCACCACCGGGCTCGGTGTTGAGATGGCTTCTGCATTCATCGGCGATTCGACTGTAGAGGGGCCGGCCGAGGCCGCTACCGCGTAGGCCGCATTTTCCTTCACCTCGAAGACAGCGCTTTCGCTCACCGCGTCCGCTGCTGGAGAGGCGCCCACTGCCCTCAATTCAGTCTCTGGCACTGCTGATTCTTCGCTGCTCGTCGTAGGCATGTACGCCGTAGGCTCTTGTGGCTCTGATTCAGAACTATCGAAGTTCGAACCCGACTCTACCGGGGAGGAAGCGGCTTCCGAGTTGGGCGCTGGGGCCTCCGCAACCAGCAACGAGGCATAGGGTTCAGCTGGCGAACTCGCGAAACTCATCCGGGCCGCGTCGGCTGCCGCGAAAGCGGCGTAAGCCTTTTCCATTTCCTGTTCGAGAACAATTGTTGCTTCATCCTCCCCGACCGAAACTGGTTCGGCAATCCATCTGGGGCCGCTAAATTCCTGCGTTGCACCCGCGGCCGCCATGGTTACTGGAACTTGATCCCGTGACGCAAGGTTCCATGTGTCAGCTTCTCTGTCCACTGCGGCCGCATCCCCGTTTGTAGGCGCCAGCGAGGCCAGTGCCGCCGTGACCTCGTGGGCGGCGAGCTTCCCCGATTCTGCCTCCGCAACCTGGCCTGCGGTGCTGGTTGAGTCTGCTGAGACAATCGTTTCAGAGGGTATGGTTTCGGCGGGAACATCGCCTGCGGAAGCGGGGCCGGCGATTGTGGTCTGCTCCGCTGGAGCCGAGGATTCCGCTTGCCCCGCGGCCGAAAAGCTTTCCCTGACAAACTCCGACGGCGGCTCTTCCGCTTTGGCAACTGGCTCTTGGGTGGGAGCTTCCGCTTGATCCCGAACCGGCTGCGGCCTGAAGCTTGATTCATCGCTCTGGGCGCTGAACGCCGCGGCGGCGGCCTTAATGGCAGCAATCTCCTCTGCCGTAACGTCCTGCGGCAGAGACGACAGCAAGGCCTCTTCCAAACCGGATTTCATCTCTGCAGGCTTGGGCTCTTCGGTTCTGGCTGCCTCGCGAATGCTGGTTGCCGCGACCGGCGCTTCGTCGGGTGCTGGCTCCCGATGCTTGCTGTGAGGAGGCGGAATCGACAAGCGATTCTTCCATCCCGTCTCGCTGTCGCCAAATTCTTTCCCAGTAGTAAAGTCGTCGACCCCAGCCAGTGCCCTGGCAAACCGGTTCGGCTTGCCAGGTTGACTTTGAGGAACGATCTTGTCTTCCAGCTTGGTCAGCGCAGTGAGAAGTTCGCTGGCCTCAAACGGTTTGACGATGAAGGCGTCGGCACGCACCCGGCGCGCTTCTTCCGCCTTGAAGGGTTCCAACTTGCCCACGGTGAGCAACACTGGGATGCGCGCGGTCTCCGGCGCTTCACGAAGCCGCTGGCACACCTCCAGCCCGCCATAGCCGGGCATATAAACATCCAGCACGATCAGGTCGGGCTTCGACTCCGCAATTTTCTTGAGCGCCGCCGATCCGTTATTCACCGTAGTGACGTCGTAGCCAGCATCGCTAAGAATTCTACGGCCCATGTTCTGGGCTGTCACACTGTCATCGGCGAGCAGTATTTTCCGCGCCAAACGAAGTCCTCTTGTCTGAAAGGGGAGATAGCGCGAAGTTAACTTGTCCCGGACTCTAAGTCAATGAGAATACGAGATTAAACAGGTTACGACGGACCAGTAACCACTGCGTAACACAGCCTCAACCTGGATTCGCGGCCTGCGCAGCAGCCCCTGCTCAGAACGGGACCACTTTGTGAATCCCCTTCTTTTTCTTATGCTTGCTGGAGGCCACGGTCGCATCGGTGTCGTCACTTTGGTTGGCCGAGGAAGATGCCGAGCCATCACCGCTTTTCCCAGTACTTGCCGCGGCGGGGCTAGTACCGCCGCTCGTCGGCTGGGTGGTAGCTCCGCTCTGGATCTCATTCACCTGCTGTGGCGGGGGCAAAGCCTGACCATTATCTTCGCTGACGTTGGGCTTCAATTCGTTCGGATCCGCCGGGCCTGCGTTGGGTTTCAGCTCGTTGGAGTCAGGCTGAACAGCTGCAGGCGGCGAAGAACTACTGGCCGATGCAGAACTATCTGCGGCGGCCGCATCCGCGGGAGTTGGAGTATCCGAACGAGGAGCCGGTTGATCTGGTCCCGGTGCGCCGCCCTTCACGGTTTCGACGGAAACAGAATTGCTATCGGACCCGCCTCCCATCGCAACCCGCGTGGCCTGCTGCACCACCTGGCTTGCGCTCATCGGCGTGGGATCAACCAGCGTAGGTTCACCAACTTTCGTCGCCTCGGCCACGTTTGGATGTTTCGCGAAGGTCTTCATCACCTTCGAGAACCTACTCGGCTCGCGCCGGCTGTCCTCTTCTGCCTTGTTTTGCGCCACTGCGGCCTTAGTGGGTCTCGGCACAGGCTGGTGTAAAGCCAGCAGTCGTGCCTTGGCATCGTCAGCCCGATCCATTAGTGGATAGCGGGTGAGAATGCGGTCGTAGGCTTCGGCGGCGCCCTTCGTAAAATCCTCAATCAAGCGGGATTTTTGAACTTCGTTCATTTGCCGAGCCCGCAACATATTGATCTCGCCTTCATACGACTGCCCCAGCAAGTACAGTGCTTCATCGGCCTTGCTGTAGAGCGGGTATTTGTCGACCAGAGATTTCAGGCGGGCGATGGCGGCGGGATACGACTGGCGCAGGTAGTAGAACCGTCCCACGCTAAACTCCCGCGAGGCGATCACTTCCTGCACTTCCCGTAGACGTTGCTTGGCCTCCGGCAACAGCTTGCTGTCGGGATACTGCAGGATGAGCTGCCGGTACTCTTCCTCGGCGCGCAGCGCATGGGTGGGATCCCGGTCCGCCTTCTCCATCTGCTGATAGTGAATGTTGGCGAGCTTCAGTTGCGCCTCAGCCGCTTCCGGCATGTTGGGGAAAAAAGTCTCGAAATCCTTGTATTCGATTTCCGCCTGGGCGAGCGAGGCCGATCCACCTTCCGCATACCAGGAATCGGCCACTGCCAGCTTGGCGCGGGCAACGTATTCCGAATCGGGATAAGTGTTGATCAGAGTTTGGAGCGTCAGCCGCGCCACGTCGAAGTGGTTGTGCTTCATCGCGTCCATGGCACGGTCAAACAAGACCTTGTCCGGCTGCTTCGAATCGACATTCGCGATCGGATTGTTGACCTTCTTGTTGGTGCAAGCCACAGTAGAGGCGAGCACGGCCAAAAGAAGCATCAGCGGAATACGACGTGACATAGAAACCCTCATGACGCCAGAACAGTTTGGCTAGGACTGTATGGGACCGGGTCTCAGACCCGGTCCTGCCGCGCAGCGGCAGCGGTCGGCCTGACCGAAACAATCACCTCGAAATCAACCACTACACCTTCTGCAACGCAGCTTCCGTTGCCGCCTTCAGCAATTTTTGCGCATTACTCGTTGGATCGCCTTTGCCGAACACCGCGTTGCCCGCCACCAAAATTTCAGCCCCCGCCCGCACCACTTCGCCGACGGTATCCAAGGCCACGCCGCCATCTACCTCAATCCGATATCGGAGTCCCCGCTGCCCACGCAACTCCGCCAGTTTGCGAATCTTATGCATCGCGCCCGGAATAAACTTCTGCCCCCCGAACCCCGGATTCACCGACATCACCAGCACATAATCGACGATGTCCAGCACTTCGCTCAAAGTGTCAACCGGCGTCGCCGGATTAATGACGACGCCTGCCAGCGCTCCATGGCTTCGGATCAGGTGCAGCGTCCGATCCAGATGCCGGCAAGTCTCCTGGTGCACAGAAATCCAACTTGCTCCTGCCTCCGCAAAGTCGGGAATGTACTGATCCGGATTCTCGATCATCAAGTGGCAATCCAACGGAAGCGAGGTGGTCTTGCGCAGCGATCGCACTACGGGCGGTCCGATGGTGATGTTTGGAACGAAATGCCCGTCCATGACATCCACATGGATCACGCTGCCGCCGCCTGCAATCGCAGCCTGGACTTGCTCCGCCAGATGGGCAAAGTCAGCCGACAAAATCGATGGCGCTAGCTCGATCAACTGGGCTCCAGGCATGGGAACACTTACGAAAATTCTACCACGCTAGCAGTGTGCTAAACACGCCCGTCCCATTTTCGGTGGTGGCTCCGTTTCCGGGTAGCTCGTCACTCGACCAACGACTTTTTCGGGCGCAGTTTGCGTAGCGTCCAAAGTGCGCGACGGAGTACTCGCACGGAGATCGACCAGCGCGCCGGGTGCCGAAGAGCGTTCCCGAGCGAAACAGATGCTTTGTCCAGACTGTCTTCAATTAACGCATCGTGCAGCGGTCGGAATAGGAGCGGCCAGCTCAGGCTCGCTAGGTCAGTGGTATGCATTTCCAGCACATGACGCAAAACTGTCTGGCCCTGCCGCTCCCCTATTTCATAGCGATGAGTTCCATCAAACCCGCGCGGCGCGAGAAAACGGAACAAGATAAGCCGGCCAGGCCGATATGCTTCGATGTAGTAGCGGATTGGTCCATGTCCACCTCGTACTCCAACATCCAAAGCCCCGTCGAAGCGCATTGGCGGCCATTTGTCTTCTGGCCAAAGACGATCGCTGCTGCTCGCAAGGGAATCAATCAGTGACCCCACAGTCGCTAGGGGTAGGTCAAACTCGCGCTCGTGGACGTTTTGAACTTGCATAACGCTGAATGGGCCGGCACTTTTCTTGAAGACTAACACGCATGTTCGTTTGAGGGCCCCACTAACACTGCTGTGGCGGGGCGAGAACGCACAACGAGCGGACCGTCGCCACTCGGAAACTGACCCCCCCTCATTTTCCACAGTGCGTCGGCAGGCCCTCACAATCCGGTACAATCTTTAACTTGGTCCCCTGCGGCGAATTCACCCGCCGCGGACTACCGACCCCTATGACCATGCGAGTTCGCAAAGCCGTCTTTCCCGCCGCCGGACTGGGCACGCGCTTCCTGCCCGCCACCAAAGCCCAACCCAAAGAAATGCTGCCGCTGGTCGACAAACCGATCATCCAGTATGGCGTCGAAGAGGCACTCGCCTCCGGCTGCGACCAGATCATCATCATCACCGGTCGCGGCAAACAGGCCATCGAAGATCACTTCGACGTCAGCTACGAACTGGAAAAAATGCTCGAGGAGCGCAAGAAGACCGATCTGCTCAGGATTGTCCGCGGTATCTCTGACATGATCCACGTCGCCTACGTCCGGCAGAAGGAAGCACTCGGCCTGGGCCACGCCGTGCTCATGGCGCGCGAACTCGTGGGCAACGAACCCTTCGCGGTGCTGCTCGCCGACGACATCATCGACGCCGACCCTCCCTGCCTGAAGCAGATGATCGACGTCTTCAACCAGACCCAGTCCTCGGTGATCGCGATTCAGATTATCCAAGGCAAGGCCATCTCCGCCTATGGCGTGCTCGACGTAAAACCCGCCGACGGGCGATTCGACGGCCGGCTCTACGAAATCCGTAACATGGTGGAAAAGCCAAAACTGGAAGAAGCGCCGTCAGACCTCGCCGTGATCGGCCGCTACATCCTGACCCCAACGGTTTTTGAGACTCTCGCAGAAACCAAGGTTGGCGTCGGCGGCGAACTGCAACTCACCGACGGTATGCGCGCCCTGCTCAAGAAAGAAAAAATGTACGGCTACGTATTCGAGGGTAAGCGCTACGACACCGGCGACAAGCTGGGTTTCCTAATCGCCACCATCGAGTTCGCCCTCAAGCGCAAGGATCTAGGCGGCCCGCTGCGGGAGTACTTGAAGGAGCTGAAGCTCTAGAAAGAATCTAGAGAAAGGCCATCCCTCAACTACGCGCAGAAACTGGCTTCCGCACGTCTCAAGAAATCATCGGCGCCGTCAATCCGTCGCGAAATAGAACGCAGGTTTGACATCAAACGCTATTTCCAAATCTGGGACTGGCTCCGTGGCAACGAACGCTTCGATTTGCTTTGAATAGTTCTCCACAAATCTATGAAGCATATCGTCATAATTGACAGCAATAAGCGCTATTTTCCTAGTTCCAACAGCTGAGCAGTAAGCCGCCATTTGATCCCTTGCGGTTTCCAAAGTCTCTTTCAGCTTGTTAAAGAATCCTGCCGACAATCGAATCGATGTTGTACTAACCGAGAAATCCCTGCTCCTGTGAGCCATCTCGTTTTCTGATGGGTTAATGGTCTTGACCTCGCAGAGAACTTTCGTCGCGCCCAACATCCCTTCAACGTCGGGTGTTCGCTGACGTTTCGCGGACGCTCGTCGGATGAATCTAACCTCGGAGCATCCCATGCCCACCAAGTAGTTGTAACCTTTTGCCTCGTTGAGTTTGTCCCACAGGTGCTGCCAGCCGCGTTTCAAGTCCTTTTTTGCAACGAGAGGAGCGACCTCGGTCTTAAGTAAGTCCCATGAGACCAAATCGAGGCCCTGCAATTCACTCTCAATATCACGAAGGAACTTCAAATGTATAGGACTGTCGCTGGCGTCGAAGTCATAGCACCCCGGAAGCCCTCGCGCTTGATCCTGAAGATCGCAAAGTCTAGCAAGGTTAATGTGCTCAGATTTCATCGGTATTCCGACATTATACGTCCAACGTAATGTTCAACTTCGTTGAATTCTCCTCGACCCCGTTGGCCATCATTTCTCTATGAGTTTCCAGTTTCACCGCCAAGGCAGCGAGCCTCCCCATCGGGGTAAGGCTTTCACGACCTATCTAAAAGGGCATTTCCGGCGGCTCCGCTTCAGCCACGCCATCAGCCCGCGGGTCGGACGCACCCGAGTTCATCCCGCTCTTCGAATTGTGCATCACGGCCTGTCCGCGTCCCATCAGCGCGGTGTACTCCTTGTGCACCGTGAGGTTGTGCCCTTTATCGCGCAGCGCCTGCAAAGCCTCGGGCTTAACCCGTGACTCAATCAGAATGTCGCAACTTACCGTATTACCGGCAACGGTGAATCGCGGCGCTTCGACAGCAGCTTGAATGTTCATTCCATAATCCACAAGGTTGGAGACAAACTGCGCGTGGGCCAGCGGTTGGTTCGGACCACCCATGATGCCAAAGCCGATGTGCAAGTCACCCTGCTCCATAAAAGCCGGAATGATAGTGTGAAACGGCCGCTTGCGCGGCTGCAACACATTAGGATGGCTAGGATCAAGCACGAACAACGCTCCCCGGTTCTGCAGCGCGAAACCCATCCCACTGACCACAATGCCGGATCCGAAGCCGGCGTAATTGCTTTGGATCAACGACGCGATGTTGCCGTCTTTGTCCACCGCCGCAAGATAAACGGTGTCGCTCGTAGCCGGACTCCCCGGTCCGGGATTGCAGTTGGCTTTGTTCGGGTTGATGAGAGCGGCGCGCTGCGCAGCGTATGCCTTGGACAATAGCCCCTGCACCGGAACTTTGGCGAACCTGGGGTCGGCGTTGTAACGATAGAGATCGGCATAGGCCAGTTTCATGGCCTCAATCTTTTTGTGCAGCTCCACCGTGCCCTGCGGGCCGCCGGCGTCAGGCTGGGATGTGCTCATGATGTTCAGCATTTCCAGCGCCGCCATGCCTTGACCGTTCGGAGGAAGTTCATAAACCTTCCAGCCGCGATAGTCGATGGAAACAGGCTCAACCCATTCCGCGGAAAAGTCGGCCAGATCGTCCAACTGCATGGTTCCGCCAAACGCCGCCGAAGTGCTTACAATGGCCTGCGCGATCTGGCCTTTATAAAACGCGTCGCGCCCCTGCTCGGCAATCAGCCGCAGTGCTTTAGCGACGTCGGGATTGGAAAACATGGCGCCAACTTCAGGAGCTTTGCCGCCGGGAAGAAAAACCCTCCGCGCCTCGCTGGTCTTCTGCATCTTGGGTTCGTCCGCAACCCAATGGTCGCGGACGATCTCGGGTACGGCGTAACCGTGCTCAGCGTAGTAGATTGCCGGAGCAAAGAGATCCTTCCAGGGCAAATGCCCAAAGCGCCCGTGGGATTGGCTCCATCCTTCGACGGCGCCGGGAACGGTGACGCTGTGAATCCCGTCGCCAGGCATGGAAGTCATGCCCTGTTTCGCCAGAAACTCCACGGAAAGTTTCCGTGGCGCCCAGCCGCTCGAGTTGAGGCCATAGAGTTTGCCCGTCTTTGCCTCCCAGTAGATCAGAAACAAATCACCACCGATCCCGTTATTCATGGGCTCGGTGACGCCCAGCACGGCATTGGCAGCGATGGCCGCGTCTATCGCAGTCCCACCTTTGGCCAGAACTTGCGCCCCCGCCTGCGAGGCCAGGTAATGACTGGTGGCGACGATGCCGCGGTCCGTCATCACCACCGAACGGCCGTAAGAACGGTCTTGACCCGAAGACTCCATAGTCACCACCACCAGCAACAAAACAAGCAGAAGAATCGGCCGCAGCATGCGCACCTCCGTTCAAGCTGTCATCCTCTAGCGAAGCGAAGGATCTCTGTACTTTGTTCGTAGCATGCAAGCTCACACTTCGCCAACACAACGGCCTTGAAGTTACGCCGCGAAGTTGTGGGACATCAGACTAAGTTCCCAGCGTGATCTTCAGCTTCCGCGACTTCTCTTCCACCCCATTGGCCAGCGTTTCTTTATGCTCTTCCAGTTTCTTAGCCAGGGCTGCACTGGAAAGGCCCAAAATTTGTGCCGCCAGAATCCCCGCGTTGGTCGCGCCCGCTTTTCCGATAGCTACAGTAGCGACTGGAATGCCCGCCGGCATCTGCACGGTCGCAAGCAGCGAATCCAACCCGTTCAGCGCGGTCGACGGAATGGGAACACCGATCACCGGCAGTGTAGTATGTGCAGCAACCACTCCCGCGAGGTGGGCTGCGCCGCCAGCCCCCGCAATAATCACCCGGATGCCGCGGCCCGCAGCTTTACGCGCATAGTCCGCCGTGCGATCCGGAGACCGGTGCGCCGAGGTCACATCGATCTCATAGGCAATCCCAAAACCCTCAAGCGCCTTAGCCGCCTCGCGCATGATGTCGAGATCGGAATCACTCCCCATCACTATCGAAACCAGTGGCTTGCTCATAAATATCTCTCTACTTCGATAAGAAAACGCGAGAGCGGCTAGGATTTTAACAGACAACTCATGGATAGCGAGAATGGTGCAAATGGGGCAACTTCCCAGAGCATCCTGTAAAATTCAATCAGCGTCTCAGGAGCCACTCCCGCATTGTCTTTTCTCTCCCAACTCAACCCGCAACAGCGTGAGGCAGTCGAAACTACCGAGGGACCGGTGCTCATCCTGGCTGGTGCCGGAAGCGGCAAAACTCGCGCCATTACCTACCGAATCGCTCATCTGATCGAGAACCAGGGCGTTATGCCGGAATCCATTTTGGCTATGACGTTCACCAACAAAGCGGCTTCCGAAATGGTGGAGCGCGTGGACAAGTTGGTGGGAGGGTTGTCCATCGCCAAACCGGTCATTTCTACGTTTCATTCCTTCTGCGTGCGCGTGTTGCGCCGGGACATCGAGGCGCTCCGCATTCCTTCCGTCGTTCCCGGCACGCCCCCGATCGGGCATACGAAAAGCTTTGTGATTTATGACGAAGCTGATCAGCAGCAACTGGTCAAGTCGGTCATGCGTCGGCTGGGAATCGACGACAAGCAGACAACTCCACGCTCCGTACTGGCGCATATTTCCTGGGCCAAGAACCACATGCTCGATCCGCAGGAAGTTTACCTGCAATCGGCTGATCCCAAGACCGAGCGCGTGGCCCAGATTTACGCCGAGTACAAAAAAGAACTGGCGAAGGCGAATGCGTTGGATTTCGACGACCTGCTGCTCGAAACCGTGCGCCTGTTGCGGGCCGCGTCCCAAGTTCGCGAATACTACAACCGGCGCTTCCAGTACATTTTGGTCGACGAGTATCAGGACACCAATCGCCCGCAGTACGAATTGATGCGGCTGCTGGCTGGTTCGCGGCACAACGTGTGCGCGGTTGGCGATGAGGATCAGTCGATCTATTCGTGGCGCGGGGCGGACATCCGCAACATTCTGGAGTTTGAAAAAGACTTTCCCGAGGCCAAGATCATCCGCCTGGAACAGAACTATCGTTCCACGCAGAACATCCTGCAGGCGGCCTCGGCGGTGGTCGCAAACAACCTCAAACGTAAAGGGAAGAATCTGTGGACGTCGCGGCAGGGCGGCACCAAGCTTGGTTATTACGAGGCTCCGGACGGCGAGAACGAAGCGCTGTTTGCCGCAGACTACATTGCGAAGTACCTGCGGGAAGCCGTGGACCAGGGCGAGAATGCGCGGGCAGCCGTGCTCTATCGCACCAATTCGCAGTCGCGGCTGTTTGAAGAAGCCATGCGCCGCTATCAGTTGAAATATCACGTAGTGGGCGGGTTTTCCTTTTACGAGCGCGCCGAAATCAAAGACATGATTTCGTATCTCAAAGTCATTCACAACGTGGATGACTCGATCTCCCTGCTGCGCGTGATCAACACGCCAGTGCGCGGAATTGGCAAGACTACGATTGAGACTTTGGAGCGGGTCGCGCTGGAGACCGGAGTTTCGTTGTGGGGCGCGTTGAAAGAGGTCATCAAGCGTCAACTCCTGCCCCAGCGCGCCCTGGCAGCGTTCAAGAGCTTCAGGCAGCTGATTGATGATGGCCGTGCCATGCTGGCCGGAACTTATGTAGAACGGCTGGAAGGGACGACACAATCGGAAAAAGATGCAGATGTCCCGCCGGATGAAACACCGCAGAACGCAGACGTTTCCTTTGACCCCAGCGAGGTCGAGAATATATCGTTCGACTTCGGAGCTGGTGATCTGGACACTCTGGCTACGAGCATTGGCACATCCGACGCGGGCGAGGGCGCCCGCGCCACAGATAGCAGCGCGGAAGCGGGCTTCCGCACTCCCGGCGGCCCCGCCAACACCGCGGAAATCCTGAAGTTCCTGATCGATCGCACAGGCTACATCAAGCAACTCGAAGAAGAAGACACGCCGGAAGCTTACTCGCGAATCGAGAACCTGCGCGAACTGGTAAACGCCGCCATGGACTCCCGCGACCGCGCTGAAACTCTGGATCAGTTTCTCGATCATGCCGCGCTGGTCAGCGACGCCGACGCCTACGACGAGCGCGCCCAGATCACACTGATGACGCTCCACGCCGCCAAAGGCCTGGAATTCTCGCTGGTATTTCTCTGCGGCCTGGAAGAAGGATTGTTTCCACATTCGCGAACTTTCCTGCAGCCCGACGATATCGAGGAAGAGCGGCGGTTGTGCTATGTGGGCATGACCAGGGCGATGGACACCCTGGTTCTCACCCGCGCCGTGTATCGCCGCCGTTACGGAACAGATTTGCCAGAGGCCAGCGTCCCTTCACGATTCCTGGAAGAAGTCCCGGCGGAGCTGGTCGATGAACTGGGAGGATCGCGGCGGAAAAGGGAGTCGTCGCGGGTAAGAGTGCCCCTGCCCCACGAACCCGCCGAACAGGCACATTATGCTTACGAAGATGAGGATCAGAGCAGCGCAAACTGGACCGCGCGCAACCAGCCGCGGAATAAAGCCACCACGTATTCCGGGCCCAGCTACAATTCCATCGACAACATAGCGGAGTTTTTCACCTCCCGAGGCAAGAAATTTACGATCCCGAAATTACCGGTCGAGCAACCCCAGGGCAAGAAGGGCTTCCGTCCGGGGCAGAGGGTGCGCCATCCTAAATACGGCGAAGGCACGGTTTACCATCGAGAAGGTGAAGGTGAAGAGGCCAAGATTACGGTACAATTCCCTCGCTTCGGTTTGAAGAAGCTGGTAGAGAAGTATGCCCAGCTGGAAAGGGCCTGAATCACGTGGGGACAGCTCCCTGAGCCTGCCCTGAGCGAAGTCGAAGGGGCTGTCCAGCCGAGCAAAGCTGCTGATGGCGAATCATCCAAGGAGAAATAGACAGCATTCATGGCAAACACAAAGAAACTGAGCAAAGAAGAACGCAAGAAAGCAAGACGCACAGCCCGCAAGAAAGTGAAAGCAGAAAAACCGCTGAAACCACGGGAGTACGCCCGCGGCTCAAAAAAGCGCAAAGTGAAGAAAATGGTACGCGGCGCAGCCAAGCGATAAAACCAGCCGTTGGCATCTGGCGTTTGGCACTTGGCCCCTTGCGGCTGAGTGCTGAATGCTAAGTGCCAACTGCTAACTGCTGCGCTCCAGGAGACAACGCCCTTTGGCCCAAGTACCGACGACAACTCCGTTAGCAAAAACGGAAGCCCAAACTTCGGGCAGCCAACTTCTGCGTTGCAAATCGATCGACAAGCTGATCGCGGACGCCAACGAGCCCGGCAAGCGCCTGGAGAAGTCTCTCGGCCCGTGGTCCCTAACCGCGCTCGGCATCGGCGCCATCATCGGCTCCGGCATCTTCGTTCTCACCGGAACCGCTGCCGCCGGAGAATACTTTCAAGCACCATCCATCCTGCACGCGCAAGTGCTCGACCTGATCGTAAACTTCCTCCGCGGCGGCAGCACCGCGAACGTCCTCATGCACGGACGCCCCGCCGCCGGCCCATCCATCGCCATCTCTTTTCTGCTAGTGGCCTTTGCGTGCAGCTTCGCCGGCTTGTGCTACGCCGAACTAGCCTCGATGATCCCCATCGCAGGCAGCGCCTACACATATTCTTACGCCACGCTGGGCGAGATTTTCGCCTGGATCATCGGCTGGGACCTGATCCTCGAGTACGTAGTCAGCAACGTGGTCGTAGCCATCGGCTTCGCCGCTTACACTAAGTCGCAACTGACATCATTCGGCCTGAATCTACCGAACCGCTGGTCGACTCCGGTGTGGGAGTCGGGCCACTGGACCGGCTCCTACTTCAACGTCCCCGCCTTCGTGATCATTTTTATTCTCACCGTGTTGCTGGTGCGCGGAGTGCGCGAGTCCGCCGAAGCCAACAACATCATGGTCTCCATCAAAATCGGCGCCATCCTCATCTTTCTCGTAGTCGGCGGCGCTCTGGTGAACCCGGGCAACTGGAGGCCCTTCGCCCCCTCCGGATTCGGCGGCATCGTCACCGGCGGCGCCATCGTTTTCTTCACCTACATCGGCTTCGACTCAGTCTCGACCGCCGCCGAAGAAGCCAGAAATCCCCAACGCGACTTGCCCATCGGCATTATCGGCTCGCTGATTGTCTGCACGATCCTCTACATCGGCGTTTCAATTGTTCTGCTGGGCATGATGAAATACACGACCTTCGTCTCCGGCGACGCGGCCCAGGCTCCGGTGGCCTACGCTCTGCAAATGTTGGGCGCCAACCGCTGGTCGCGCTCCATCATCGTGATTGGCGCGCTGACCGGAATGATTTCGTCGTTGCTGGTCTTTCAGTACGGCCAAGCCCGCATCTGGTACGCCATGTCGCGCGACGGGCTTTTTCCCAAGCTGTTCTCGAAAGTCCACCCCCGTTTCAAAACGCCGCATCTGTCCACCTGGGTAGCAGGATTCGCGGTAGGCATCCCCGCCGGAATCTTCGCCATCAGCGACGCCGCCGACCTCTCGAACATCGGCACCCTCTTCGCCTTCGTGCTGGTTTCGCTCGGAGTCATCATCCTCAGACGCACCCAACCCGATCGCAAGCGCGTCTTCAAAGTCCCGTTCGTCCCCTGGTTCCCCCTGATCTCGATCCTACTGTGCGGCGGCCTCATGACCGGACTCACCGTCATCACCTGGCTGCGCTTCGTGATCTGGCTCGGCCTAGGCCTCCTGATTTATATCCTCTACAGCCGCCACCGCAGCGAGTTCTGCAAGAAAGCATAGCTGTTGATGGAGGACGGGCGTCCTCGCCCGTCCCCCCGCCGGACTCACCATGCGCATTTAGATGCTGCTTCTCCCCCGCCATCCGAAAGCGGAGCAAGATGGTTCGCGCGCAAACGATCTACGGAGTCGAAGAGCCTGCCCCCACCAAAGCCGAGAGGACGCCGCACTGCTTAGATTTTGCGTGTCACTCCTGTAACTCAAAGATTTAGCGAATAGTCGCAAAATTGATCCTTTGTTTTTTAGATTTTGCACCCGAAGGGGGGAGGGGGTACCCGATACTGGTACAGACCGGGAGCATCCCTGACAAAACAGACCGGGAGCATCCCTGACACTGCCCAGGATGGCGAGCGCGAGTTACAAACAGCGCATGCCATGGAAAGCGAGCAGTGTCATGGAAGAGAAACTAC
>Ga0310039_10000099_pt1 | contig 87464 bp, 61 predicted proteins | sample Sb_taG_4_FD_200460 | JGI IMG/M metagenome (GOLD analysis project Ga0310039, IMG submission 200460) | Peat soil microbial communities from Weissenstadt, Germany - Sb_50d_6_BS metaG (v2) (version 2) | ecosystem: Environmental > Terrestrial > Soil > Wetlands > Peat | place: Germany: Weissenstadt...
GCACGGGACTGGGCGATACTACTTAGATCGGACTGCTGTTGCTTGGTGAGTAAGATTTCGCTGCCAGTAGCCATGACAGCTTCGATGCTAACAGTCTAGTAATGGTTACTCTGCGACAGGCCACTAGCGCTCTTAAAGATTCGAAATCAGATCTTCCGAGCTGATACCACGTCTTATCGACCAAGGAACCGTACGCAGAAACCGTCTTCCACCTTTACGATGAACAGCCACAGCGGCGAGCCAAAATGCGCCTCCGCAAACAGGCCGCTCGACTTGGCTTCCAACTCCTGCCGATCCCGGCAACAGGAGAATGACAATTAGTTCCTCAGGAGCCTACTTCTGGCCGGAAATGACTTCCGAATTGCTTGTGACACGACCAGAATCCGTGACCTGCTACTCCCCGTGAGTTAGGCGTCCAGCTTTGGGTTCACCTCGTCCCCCAAAATGTGTGTAACATCCTTCGATCTGCAGCGTACTGCTTTATGGATGCCAAGAGGAACATGGCGAAAGAACCGCAGCCCCGCGAGGGCGGAACCAGGCAGATGGAGGGGATGGATTTGGAGAGCGTAATCGAGTGCGCACGGGGTCACGATGCCGAGGCTCTTGGGGAGATCTATCGCCGTTATGTCCGGCGCGTATTCGGACTGTGCCGTTACATGCTGGACTCACGGGAGAGCGCAGAAGATGCCACCAGCGAAGTCTTCCTCAAGCTGCAGCGCTCCATCGAGAGCTACAACGGTTCGATACCGTTCCCCAGGTGGCTGCTAAGGGTGGCCGGCAACCAATGTATTGACGCATTGCGGCGTCGGCAGCGGGGGCGGCGGGCGATTGTGGAAGTTGAAGACGGAGCCGCGGTCATCGAGGCACCCAGTTCGGAGCCCTCGCCGCTGGGTGCTGTCATCAGCAAGGAAGAGAGGGCGAAGGTGCGGGACACCATCGCACGCCTGCCGGACAATTATCGCGTGCCGCTGGTCCTGCGCTATTACAGCGAACTGAGCTATGACGAAATCGCGCAGCAGTTGGGCCTGGAAAGGAACTACGTGGCGGCGCTGATATTTCGGGCCAAGCAGGAGCTGCGCCGGAGACTGCCTCATAGGAGCAAGTGATCATGGAATGTTATTCGGAACAGACCTGCGCCCTCGCCGCGGACGGTGAACTGGCGGCGGACGAGGCGCGGCGCCTGCGAGATCACCTCACGACGTGCCGGCGCTGCCGGGCGCTAGTGGACGCATTGCGCGCTGAGAACCGCGTTCTGAGCGAAAGTCTGAACGAGCTTCCGGAAGAAGCAACCATGCCGGTGGGCTTCACCCCTCTACGCTGGTCCTGGGGGTGGGGCGACCTGGCGATCATGGTCGCGGTGCTGGCGCTAGGTTCGATCATTTCCGGTTGGTTCAACGGGCTGAGTATTCCGGCAGCGCTGGAATGGTTCAATCCGTTCAGCCTAAGCGGCCGCACGAACCTGACCTTCCAACTTTTTGACTACTTTGCACACGGAGGTACTGCCATGCTAGCCGATTATGCTGCGGTCGTGGGGTGGATTTGTTTGCTGTTGCTGTTGGGCGGCAGCGCACTGCTACTTGGACGCCGAGGGCGGCCACACTACCCTGGCCTGCGCCTGCTGATCGTGTTGCTTGCGTTGTCGTTGCCCAGCCTTGCCCTGGAACGGCGTCACGGTGACTTCGTTACCGTGGCGGCAAACGAGACTGTGGACGACACTCTTGTGGCCGCCGCTAACATGGTGCGCGTGGATGGCGTGGTCAATGGAGATTTGCTGACTTTTGGCCGGACCGTGGAGGTGCGCGGCACGGTGAAGGGCGACCTAATCAGTTTCGCCCAGAGGACGGAGGTCAGCGGAACGGTGGAAGGCCACATCTACACCGTTTCGCACACGCTCGACTTGGAAGGGCAATTGGGCCACAGCATCTACGGCCTGGTGCAATCCTTGCGTGTTGATGACCGTGGCCGCGTGGGTGACGGTATCGTGGTTGCCGTCGGCGACGTCAGCCTCGAGGGCGAGGTGAAGCGCAGTGTGGACATCTTGACTAGTGGCAGTGCCGATGTGAGCGGCAGCATCGGCCGCGATCTGACGATGGTCGGTCGCAGCCTAGCGCTGACGAACACGGCCCGGGTCGGCGGTAACCTGAGCGCTCGGGTGCGCCAGTTGAAGGAGGTGCACATCGCCGACGGCGCGACCATTGGGGGCAAACGCGACATCCAGGTGAGGGTGAGGGAGAACCGCTTCACGCACCCCAGATTCTACTTTCACCAAGCTGTCTGGTTGGCTGGCGCCATACTGGTGGGATGGCTCGGCATGCTTGTGCTTCCCGGCTTCTTCCAGGCGACGACCCAGCTGGTCGGCTCAAGCTGGCTCAGTCTGGGACTGGGGCTTGGGGTCCTGGCGGGCGTGCCGGTGGCCATGGTCGTCATAGCCATCACGCTGGTTGGCTTCCCGCTCTCGCTAATGTTGCTCGCGCTGTATCTGGCTGCGATCTACCTGGCGAAAATTTGGGTTGGAGCCTTCCTGGGGCGAATACTTCTGAAGCCATCCGGAGCCACGAGGGGCGATTGGTTGCTGGGACTCTTGCTGGGCCTGTTGATCCTCACCATCGTTGGGTTCATCCCGTATCTTGGCGGGCTAGTCCACTTGGGTGTGGTTTGCCTGGGTTTGGGAGCGTTTGCCGGGCAGCTTTATCGGGCTTCACGACCTGTAATGTAGTCGGCCAGACAGAATCAATGCCGTCGGGCAGATCGGTAAGGGAAGTCGGCATAGCGCCACAATTTCAGGACCAGATGGTTGCCGGGAAACGCACGGCTCCATGGGCGTTTCCCGGTACCGTTCTGGCGAACCTTCCTACAAGCCGACCTCTGGCCAAAGTCGTTGAGACTCGCGACCGTCCCAAAGTGTTGTTATATATTGTTGTGGAGTGATCGATGTCCCGCCCTTGCCGCGTCCAACTGACTGCCCTAGTGATCACAATCGCCGTTCCGCTTAGTTTCAGGATTCTGCCCGGCGCAGCCGCTCAAACCGCAGCACTCTCGAGTCCTGTCTCTATCCCAGACGACCCGAAGGCTGACCGCTTCGTCGAAGAGCTGATGAGCAAAATGACGCTTTCCGAAAAGCTTGGGCAGATGACCCAGATCGCAGTCAACGGCCCGTCGGATGGAGTTTCCTTTGAGGATCACATTCGCAAAGGTGAAGTCGGTTCTTTCCAATCCACAACGGATCCAGAGCGGATCAGCCATTTGCAGCACATTGCTGTCGAGCAGTCGCGTCTTCATATTCCACTCAGCTTCGCTTTCGACGTCGTCCACGGTCTCCGCACGGTCTATCCAATCCCGCTCGCGCTGGCAGCGTCTTGGGATCCCGCGCTGGTGGAGCATACGCAGGAGATGGCTGCGCGCGAGGCTTCGGCCGTGGGGATCAACTGGACGTTCGCGCCGATGCTCGATATCGCTCGCGATCCGCGATGGGGCCGCATTATGGAAGGCGCGGGCGAGGATCCGTATCTCGGCTCGCGCATGGCGGAGGCTCAGGTACGGGGGTTTCAGGGCGATCACATCGGCGCGCCTCACCATCTGCTCGCGTGCCTTAAGCATTTTGCCGGGTATGGCGCAGCCGCGGGCGGCCGTGACTATGAAGAATCCAACATCTCAGACGAGCAGTTGGAGAATGTCTACCTGCCCCCTTTCCATGCTGGCGTCAATGCGGGAGCCGGTTCGCTGATGAGCGGCTATATGGACCTGAATGGCGTGCCAGGAACCGGAAACCGCTGGCTGCTGCACGATGTTCTTCGCGACCGCTGGCACTTCACGGGTTTCGTGGTGTCCGATTGGGAGTCCGTCGAAAACTTAACAAGGCACGGTTTCGCCTCCGATCCAGAGGACGCAGCTGCGCGCGCCGTTAACGCTGGCTTGGATATGGAGATGGTCAGCCACCTTTATCGCGACGAACTGCCAGCGGCTTTGAAGGATGGAAAAGTCAAGCAATCCACGATCGATCAGGCTGTGCGCAACATTCTCCTCATCAAGTACCGTCTCGGCCTCTTCGAACATCCCTACGCCGATCTCGCCGAGATTCCGAGGCAACTTGTAACACCGGAACAGCGCGAGACGGCGCGTTCCGTCGCAACCCGCACAGCAGTCCTGCTGCGCAACCAAGACAATCTGCTGCCGCTGAGCAAGCATCTTCACTCGATCGCGGTCCTCGGTCCGTTGGCCGACTCTAAGCCCGACACCATGGGTTCCTGGAGCTTGGCAGGGCACTACGACGATACGGTCACGGTGGTCGAAGGTCTGCGCAGGCGCTTCCCAACGGGAGTTACGATCAACGCTAGCAAAGGTGTCGAGATCAGCCGTGATCTGCCAGCGAGTATCTTTGATGATCAGTTTCAAAGCCCGAAGCCGACCCTCACCACCGAGGCCGCGCGGCAGGCGGAGTTCCGGCGCGCCCTCAGCCTTGTCGAACAATCTGAGGTCACGGTGCTCGTCCTTGGTGAACGTCAGGACATGAGCGGCGAGCGCGCCAGCCGGTCGTCGCTTACTCTCCCTGGGCAGCAACAGCAGTTGCTCGAAGCTGTGGTTGCGATTGGCAAGCCGGTCGTTCTCGTGCTGTTGAATGGACGCCCGCTCGACATCACATGGGCTTCCGAACATGTACCAGCAATTCTCGAGGTCTGGTACCCGGGCACCGAGGGGGGGAACGCCGTCGCCGACCTCCTCTTTGGCGGCGCAGTTCCTGGAGGTCATTTGCCGCTCGCCTGGCCGCGAGCCATAGGACAAATTCCGATCAACTACGGCAGAAACCTCACGCAAATTCCCGAAGACCCGGATCATCGCTATTGGGATGGTTCCAGTCTTCCACTCTATCCTTTTGGCTATGGCCTGAGCTATACGGGCTTCACGATCGGCAAGCTGAAGTTGAGCACGACCTCGGCTCGTGCTGGCTCGTCATTCACGGTCTCTGTCGATGTCACCAACACCGGCAAACTCGCGGGGGATGAGGTCATCCAGCTTTACACGCATCAACGCGCCGGTTCTGCAAGCCGCCCGATTCGCGAGCTTAAAGGCTTCCAACGGGTTCGGCTCGCGCCTGGTGAAACCAGGACAGTCGCGCTCACGCTGGACACCAATGAACTCAGCTTCTGGAGTCCGCAGACGCATCAGCGATCGATCGAGCCTGGTAGCTTCGATGTCTGGGTGGGCGCAGATGCGAACGCTGCGGAGCATTCCAGCTTTGCCGTCACCAACTAGCATTTACCTTTTGTGCAGAGCACCATTTGTCGATCTCGCCCAGAGGGTCTTCATTCCGTCTCTCGTTGATGAAGCTAAGTTTGTCGTCTCTCGTCTGCTCCGAGCCCGCGAGCCGGCAACGGGTCCCAGCTCTTCTGAAATCGGTATAATTGCACGACGCTCATGGACCGGGTTCCGTCCGTCATCCGCTGGCTGTTCGACTCGGAGCATGGCGCATGTGACCGCCTCATTCCGCGCTGGCTCTTCCTGCGCGCACTCGGCTGTATCTACTTTTCCGCTTTTTTCTCGCTTGTCTTTCAGATCCACGGACTGATTGGCCGGGACGGGATTCTTCCGGCAAACGAATATCTGCAAGCCGTGGCGCATTCTCTTGGCTACCGCCGCGGCATATGGTTTGCGCCCACATTGCTTTGGCTTTCGAGCAGCCCGCATACGCTCACCGTCCTGTGCTGGGTGGGCATGGTCGCGTCCCTGCTGTTGGCGCTCAATGCGTGGCCGCGTGCAATGCTGGTGATCTGCTTTGTGTGTTTCCTTTCGTTCGTGAGCGCCGCGCAAGACTTCTCCAGTTACCAGTCGGACGGTATGTTGCTCGAAGCGGGATTCATCGCGCTTTTCTTTGCTCCGCCCGGATTGCGCCCCGGCTTCGGGCGGGCATCGCCACCATCACGCGCCAGTCTGTTCCTGCTGCAATGGGAGTGGTTTCGCATCTACTTCGAGTCCGGTGTAGCGAAGCTCTTGGGTGGAGACCCCGAGTGGCGTCACTTTACGGCCATGGACGAGTACTATCAAAATGGTCCGCTGCCCACGTGGATTGGCTGGTATGTGCAGCATCTGCCGCACTGGTTTCATGCTTCGACGGTTTATGCGACGCTGGCGCTCGAACTGGGCTTGGTGTGGATGTTGTTTTTGCCACGCCGCTGGCGCGTCGTGTGCTTCTTTATCGTGACTCCTTGGCAACTAGGCATTATTCTCACAGCCAACTACACGTTCCTGAATTATTTTGTCCTGGCGTTGGGATTCCTCCTGTTGGATGATGGCTTTCTGCTGCGCCTTCTCCCGCAACAATGGAAGAAGTCTTTCGTCCCGGGCGCGACAACGGTTACCGAGGTCAGCCCGGCGGCCAATAAATCCGGTGAGGAGCCAACAGGGTTGGGAGAGGCGAGACGATCTGAGCAAGGCCGACCCCAATCTTCAAACGAGGGCTTTCGTAGCGGGTTCAAGGTGGTGAAGCTGTCTTTGATCAGCGTGACCCTTGGCTGGATTTTTTATTCCAGCACGGCGGAGTTAATCTGGATGTTCTCGACGATACCGCTGCCAACCACGCCTGTGGCAGTGCTGGAGCCATTTCGGATCGCCAATCGCTATGGCCTTTTCGGCATCATGACCCGAGGCCGCTACGAGATTGAGTTCCAGGGTTCCGAGGATGGAAAGACTTGGGTGGCATATCCGTTCCGCTACAAACCTCAGGACCCGAGTAAGCCCCCTGGCTTTTACGCGCCCTACCAGCCGCGATTCGATTGGAATCTCTGGTTTGCTTCGTTAGGCTCATGGCGGAACTATCCAATCGTGCTCAGAACCGAAGTGCGGCTGCTTTCCAATGAAAACGATGTTCTCACTCTGCTTGAGAAGAATCCTTTTCCGCGTGAACCACCGCGCGAGGTGCGCGCTGTGATTTGGCAATATTGGTTCACAACAATGTCCGAAAAACGGGCCCAAGGTCTGTGGTGGCGCCGGCAACTCGTGGGCCTGTACGCGCCGACCATCGAGCGCGAACCAGATGGCACCATCCGCGGCGTCGAGTGGCCAACCGCCAGTCGGAGCGAGTGACTCGTAGCAGCTCGGCTTCTGTTCGGTATTGAAAGCCGAGCACAGGATCATCGGGGTAGCGGACGAACAGCTCCGGACCGTGAGCCAATGCAGGGCAGTTTTGTCTCCCCCAATTTCGGATTGCACGGTCAGGCTGTGATCACTACGCCGGTGCTGGTGGATCCGACCGCCACACCGCCATTCGTCGGCGCGGGCACTTTTGCGCCGTGGCGGGTCCATACGGGGACCTCTCGCGCTGGTTGTGGCGAGTTCCCGTTCTAGATGCAATTGCGTCGCTCATGTCTCTCTAGACTCAGATGAGCGGCCGAGTGCTCAGAAAAGCATCCTGCAGGTTTGGGAGGAATTGGGACGTTGTTGTTAACCTCACGCGGTCCCGAAACGGGCTTCGCGGAGATCAGCAGCGATGTCCCCGAAGCCGACTTGCACTAAGACTTCTGGCCCGGAGTGTAGGAAACGAGTTCAAGCTTCGCCTCGCTTCAGGTGACATCGAAATGAAGTACGACAACGCTGCCGCGGGACGCCCTTACCTCGAAACTCTCGCTCGAGACGCACAATCGAAGGGGCTTGTGTTCGTGGCCCGCAGCGCAGTCGCATCTTCGCAAGGCGGCAGAATACCTCTGACGTCGACACTCTTAGGCAGGCGCTGACTGAGAAAAAATAACGCTTGTACTTCACGTCGACGTGTGGCAGTATGGGGGCCTTCTTCCCCTCGCATTCGTTTAGGGACGCCAATCAAGCAGCGCGCTTTGGTCTGAGTGTGGGCCCCGATATGTAAGACACAAGTCAGGCTGCCGGAAGACCCCGGCTGCGGCACAATCAAGCGGTGTCGACGCAACTCTCTTTCGTTGATTCGTGTCGCGGCGACAACCTGCCTTAATCATCAGGAGGCATCTTGAACAAACTCGAGATCGCTCCGCTGCTGGCCCAACTTACCGCGGGCTGGGAACCCGGCCCGGGTGCCAATACCGACGCCCTGCTCGCGGCTCGAACCGCCCTCGCTGAAACGTTGCGCGCGGGCATCGCCCCCGCGGAGATCAGTCAAGTATGGAAAGGTCTGACGCGCGAGCCGGATGGCACCACAACTGCCGCAGCACTGCAAGCACTCGAGACGGATAAGGAACCCCAGCCCCAGCAGCCTCTCGCCTATGTAAGCAGTGCGATGACATCGAGCGTTCGCAATCCCACGGGCACGCCTGCGTGGGCGCGAGGAATGAAAGTTCAGCGGACGCTTGGCCCGTTCCTGGATCCGCAGGGGATCTCGCATTGGGTGCACATTATCCAGTTTACAATCTCGGTGCGGTTCGCCTTTGGCAATGCGGCCAATATTTTCGCCGTGTTTCCAGAGAGGATCACATTCGTGCCTCATCCTGCGACCGACATCACTCTGAGCGCTGGGAGCGTGTGGTTTGTCGCGAACCTGCTGGTGAACACGATCCCTGCCGGCCAAGTCTGCGGCTTCCGCATTCGCAACGGAACGTTAAAGGTGAGCGTGGCGGGGCAGTTTCAGAACAACGTTTACGTGCTGCCGGCTAACGCTTCGGCCACACTGAGCGTCACGCTCGATCCGCTTCCGGCGCCCGCGCCCGCGGGACCAGTCGGAAGCGACGCTGCGGCAGCCAATATCGTCCTGCCCTCAACTGTGACTATCGTGTTCACGCAGAACGGGGCAACAGTCCAGGCGCTCGATAACAGCAGTGTTGGCCTGTACGGTTCAAGCGAGGCCCTTACCCGGAACCAGAGTGCGCCTGTCGCGATTGACTTCAACACCTGGATACTCATTCCGTGTACCACCTCGAATCCCACGTTCACCTTTGCCAACGCGAGTTCGGGCCTGTTCACACCTTCAGGCCAAGCCCTGATCGCTGCTGCCGGGTGGGCTCTCCCTGTGGCGACCACTCCCATCACCTCTGTTGGCGAAGCTTCGGGCGCAGGCGCGCTTCTGCTGCAACTCGGCGCGGGAGCTAGCCTGCAATGCCAAGTGCATCCGGCGAGCCAGCCGATTTCGTTCTGGCAGTTTCTTCTGGCGCCGGGAGAAATCTTCGCGCTCGTCGTCGGCACGGGAGTACCGGCCACCACGAACTTTCAATTGTGGCAGGAGCGGCCTCCCTCCACTCGGAACTCGTCCATTGCCTTTACCAGCGCCGCAAACGAACTGATGTCATACTTGGCGACTCCGGGACGTGAAACTCTCACCGCTCTCGGCATCGCGGCGGCACATCTTGACCGGCCAGTGGCCGCGGACGGCGGCCGGTTTCCTATGCTCGGGTCGGCTCTCTGTCAGATCGTTGAATCCAGTGCAGTGACCACGGTCCTCATCCTCGCAGTCGAGCCACTCCAGCTTGAGACCAAAGCATCGATCGACTTGGTCAATGCGCTGATCGGCGTGATCGGTCCGACTCTGTTCGCGGTGTTTGGCCGAGTCAACGGAACGCAGTTCACCCTTGCGGATCTGCTGCTGCTTTTCAACGCGCGCTGGCTGCTGCCGACCCTACCGGACCCATACGCCGCGAGCTTCGGGCTGGAGGTAGTGAGCCGCGAAGAGGAGACGGGAATTGGAACTCTCGCCGCACTCATCGTCTGGCCTGGACAAGAGAGGGTCATACTCGACTTCGCGATTTTCCCCAGCACCGCGCGGGGAGGCGGGCTCTTACCGAACCAAATTGTGAAGACTGCGGGCGCGGCACCGTCAGAAGCGCTCGGCAGTTTCGGAGCATTCAATCTTCCCGGTGCCTCGCGCGAAGCGACCGCCGGCCGCGGATTCTTAGCTCTGCTCGATCTTTCCACCCGCGTAGATCAGTTCGGCGTCGCCATCGTTTCGAGCTTTCGCGAGGGTGCGAACATACGCGGGGCGGGCACTGCCGCCGCGGCCCCGGCGCTCGCCATCGAGGGCCTGGAACTTGCAGTGAACGGCGGGCTCATCGCGACATTTGCCCTGCCGCAGGTCTCCTGGGAGCCGATGGAATCCGCACAAAGCCCAACTGGCCCAATCTACTGCATTCCACCCTCGGACGGAGTCCCGCTCTTGTTGCAGGCACCCGACGTGCAACAGCTAGTCCCCGTCGCCCCAGCGCCGGTACTCACGTCGAATATCCAGAACGTCATCGCCGGACACAGATTCTTCGCGACTTTCAGCCTACCCTTCGGACTGGTCGCAAGAATCCAGGAATCGAATCTGCCGCCGGGTCCTCACAATCCCGGACAGGCGTCCTTTCTTTTTGAGGGAGGGGCTTTCCGGCTCACGCGTCCGAAGTTCACACCGCAACTTCAAGGTGCAATTCAGCTCACGCTGAAGCCGACCGATCCTGACAATCCCATGGCGCTGTTTGGCGGTAATACTTTTATCGGCCCAGGCGGGTCGCCGGCGCCATACGGTTCGACGGTACTCGGCCCGGAAGCCGCGCCGATTTTCGATGGCGAGTTTGGGACGGGCGCGCCTAATCCGCAGCCCAGCAATCCAGGCGTCCCAGTACGGCGCGTCGACCTGGCTGGATACGGCGCCAGCATCTGGAGCCAGTGGGACGATGCCGTGTCCGGCGGTCCTCATGTCACCAAGGTTCACTTCGAGACCGTCGTGGGGCGCACTGCGTTCGAGCTCATTCAGGTTGCGACGCGGCTCCATCCCTACGGCGCACTGCTTGTGTCCACGGTAACCATTCAGCGCCAGAACACCGGTTGGGTGCAGCGGCTGGACAGCGGCTGGCAGCCTGCGTCTCAGGGTAACTTCGTTTTCCCGCCGGCACTGCAGATTGCGGGACGCATTCACCGCGGAGCCGTGGCGGGCGTCTTCAACATCCGCAACATTCGTGAAGTGAATGAATTTATTTTCTGTCCGCCTGACAAGGCGCCACCCGTGTTCGAGTTCCAGAAGGTTCTGTTCGACGCGGACATTGGCATTGATCAGAGAATCCAGGTGCAGCAGGGCGGCACGCCAAGCGGTCTGCTAGACGTCGACGGAAATCCCGTAACCCTGGTGGCTGCCCGCGACCTTGTCGGCTACGTACAGCTCGCTCCCACACAACAAGATGCCGACATAACGCAGGTTCAGCAACTATTTGCTCAGACCGGGCCGATTCAGTCAGCGTTCTCCTGCATTGTCCAGGCGGGTGGCCTCGGGAGTGCGCCTGGGACAGTCTTGCGCTGCTCGGCGATTGAAGTGGACGTCGTCAACCAGACAGATGGCACCAATCCGGCACCGGCGCTGGGTGCGGCGTTGCGGGGCGCTCCCGTGCTTCCGCGTGACGGCCATTGGAGCGTCGGAAGAAGAGCTGCGAGCGACCCGGCACCTGCATCGTTGGGCGGAGACTTTCCCGCACCGCTGGTACAGGCGCTTAGCGATCCCCAGAAGTGGCACGTAGCCGACATCGCGGACGTGCTGCAGCTCGGCAGTCCGAATAACCTCTACGGACTGCTGCAAGACACGGGCACGCAGAAGATGCTCTTCGAGCAGCCCACGATTCCGCAGCTCGATTCTTCCAGTCCCCCAGGATCAACTCCCGGCATTCAGCTTCCCAATCCGCCCAACTTCGCCGACGTGGCTTCATTGCTCAACGCGACCGGACTATTCCCTGACCTGGCCAACACCATCTCGCTGGTCACTGGAGGTCTTGAGCAACTCAACACTCTGAAGGATGGACTACAGTATTCGAAGAACTTTACTTTCCCGAACGACATGCCGCCGTTGACGTTGCTCGATATCGGCGTCCTTCGGATCGCCTTATCCTACGCCGACGAAACCACGCGGGATACGGGCACGGGCAAGGCCGCCTCTCCCACTCAAATCAATTTTAATCTCGATCCTACGGCGGTTGCCCCTGCACATCGCTGGTCATTCACGGTAGCGCCTTTGACATTCCTGGTAATCGTGCCGCTGTTCGGCAGCGATCCGATGCTGATGATCATCGGCGGCTTCCAGGCCGACGACCAGACCAAGCCTACGCTCTCCAACCTGAGAATCGCCTACGGCGGGATGCTGTCCTCGCTTACGAATGTGCTCAACCGACTGCAGGCCCTGGCCCAGTTTCTGCCGGGCGGAAAGGGCGCTGAACTTAAGGTTGGACTCTCCGATGGCAAGCTGACGGTAAGCGACACGTTCAGCATTCCCGACCTGCCGCTGGGAGTGGGCGACATCACCGACGTGAGCCTTGACCTCGGGCTGACACTGCAGTTATCGCCGCTCACTGCCGATTTCATTGTCGGCATAGGATCGCCGGACAAACCCTTTAACTGGATCGTTTCGCCGCTGGCCGGCAACGGCCTGATTGACATTGGGACCAGGAACAACAAGCCCGAACTTACGGTCCAAGCAAGCATCGGACTTGGTCTTGCCATTGATTTGGCGATTGCCTCCGGCTCGGCTTCCGTCACCATCGGCGTTCTGCTCGACGTCACCGGTTCGACGATCACCCTGATGGCTATACTGACCGGTCAAGCGTCAGTGGATGTTCTGGATGGATTAGCCAGCGCCACGATTACGCTAACGGCCGCCTGCGGCTTTGCGCTGAGCCCGTTTCCGCCGTTGCCGGTTGTCAAGGTACTTCCGCCCGAGGTCGACTTCCCCTCGTGCGACATAACCTTCCTGGCATCAGTTTCCGTCGGGATTCATCTCAGCGTCTGCTGGGTCGTCAGCGTGGATTTTGACGGCTCATGGCAGTTCGCGCAAACCGTTCATACGCCCGCACTGTCGCTCAGTGTTTGAGCCAAGGATACGACGATGGCACTTGACGAGCTCGAACTTAGTCTGATGGCCTTTCCGCAAAACTGGGATGCGGTCAACCAGAAACTCAACGTCAACCTTCTGCTCCTGCCGGTCGGCGATCCGACCAAGCCGCTTGGCTCAGGTCCGGTGTTCGCGGGGACACCGATCAACCTGAAGGCGTTTTTCATCGCGGGTCTGGACAGTCTGCCGTTGACCACGTCCACGATTGCCGTGACCACTCCGTTCGTCGCCACGCCGCCGCCTGCGGCCTTGGCACTTTTTCAGGGCCTCAGCAGTAAGCTGCCAGCCGGGACAACCGTCACCAGCGGGAAGCTCACGCGCACGCCCGATCCCGCGGCCCGGATCAAGAAGTCGCTCCCGGCAAGTTATACCAATGCGTTTCCTTTCGAGCGATCACAGAACCGCGACATCACGACCGGCGATGGCTACGGATGCGCGGTACGGGCGCAGAGTCCGGGGACGCTGAATCCTAAGCAGCAAGATCCGCCACCAAAGATCATTGCGTGGGGCCAGATCATCTCGTACATTCTCCGGCAGCCACTACTGGCACAAGCGGTCGGACTCGTCTATTCCGTTGCTCTCTCAATTCCCGCTGCCACTGTACAAAATGGCGGATGGCTTTTCTTCAGGCTTGACGACTCCTCACCTGCGAATCCGTATGTCAACGATTCGAAACTTCATCCCGATAGCGTGAAGTCGTATGCGGCGCGCATCCCGCCACTCGACAAGAACAATGGCCGGAGAATTTTTGCTGCAACGCTATTCCCCATTTTGGCTCTTCCGGACAGCAAGTATGCCCAAGCGCAATTCGAGGCCGAGATCTACGACGACGGCTTTGCGCAGATCGTGCACTGCAATCAACCGCAAACCGCGGACGCGGCGACACTCGATCCTGATCAGATCCCACCGGGCTCCGAAGCGGGCATCCAGGTCGGCTGGGACGATGAACAAGTCACCGTGTGGTTGAACCGCCAGATCGATCTGCTGCGCGATCGCGTCGGCGGCACTACCATTGCACCGGAAGCGCCCCTTGGGGTTCAGGCTTACCGTGTCGACGTGCAGCTCAAGGGAGACACGCAGTTCCACTCTCTTTGCGACGTCGTGGGGAGTCTGCCCTTCAGTGCGAGCAGCAACGACGGGTCAGGCTTCACTCCCAGTGGAGAACTCTTCATCGCGCCCGCCCCAGTTCGCCCAGTCCCAGCGAACTGGACCGACCCCAACCCCGAACCGGCATTGCTGCCGCTTTACTTTGCGCAGTGGCGCGGCTCCAGTCTTGTGGTGCACGACAACACGATCTCCCAAATCACGCCGGGCAAGAAAGCCATGCCTTCGAACTTGCTGAGCGGGGACCTTACCGGTGTTCCTATCCTTCGATACGGCCACGACTACCAATTCCGCGTGCGTTGCGTCGATCTCACCGGCGGCGGCCCGCTCGATACAGAGAACCCAGTGCACCCGGGAGTTGCTCCCAGTGGATTCTGCGCCTTCCGCCGCTTCATTCCTCCAAAGTCGCTCGAGGTCGAGTCCACTCCGCCGCCGCCCAAACCACCTGCCAAACCGTTGCCGGTCCGCACCATCACGCAACTGGACGTGCGCCGTCCCCGCATTGGCTATCCGGAAGCAATCTTCGCAGGCGTTGATCCCAGTGTCTTCACTGGGGTGAGCTTGACGAATCTGATCGCTGAGGCCCAAGGATCAGGACGTGCGTTGAGTGTTGCCGATCCTGACGTAGATCGCTTTCAGGTAATCGTCGAAGCGCGCATTCCCGTCCACGACACCGGTCCGCAAGGAAGCCAGCCTGGCGATCTCGACGGCGATAACTATCGCGTCATTTACTCCATCGTCGAACACTTCCCCGCGAACGGCAATCCCGATCCCACCGTCACACTCTCGCTTGACTACAGTGAGCAGGACGACATCGCGACCATTGTTGCTCCCGCTGACGATTCGCCTACGCTGGCGATTCCAACGGCACGGGATGTTCGCGTCCGGCTCATTCCGCTTTCCGCCGCCCGCAGCAACTACTATGGGACGCCTCAGCCGCCGCAAGGCTCCTCCACCGACTTCATCGTCCGCGAGGAGGCAGCCAGCGAAGTCGGTTTGTACAATTTCGATCCACCGACGCAGTTGAAGGCATTGTTCTTTCAGCCCGGGAACGATCTGCCCCAATTGCTGGCACAGAATCTTGGTTTGAAAGCTGACGGTCTGAAGCTCTCCGGACCCGTAGGTAAGCGCGTCGTCTTCGCTGCGGCTGGCGGGCTACGGCACACCTTATCGCCAGATGCAAGCGCCATAACATTCGCGAATCAGGCCGAACTTCTCGACCACTGGATTGTCGCCCTCATAATCGACATCGAGCGCGATTGGACGTGGGACGGTTTCGCTGAACCAGCGCTCACGATCTTCCGCGATGCACTCACATCGCCGGTGGGTACCGTTACCTTTTATCGCACTGTGGGCGCCACTGCCGTCGGAAACCTGCAGCAGCAGACTGATCGTTCCACCACTCGCGTCGTGTTCTTCGACTCGCTGAACCCGCAGCCGCCGACCGGCGGGTTCCCGGACACGCTGAATCCGAAATACACGGTTGTAGCCTCGTTCAAGTCCGCTCCCGATGTGCAAAACAGCTACAACACGCTGGTGCTGCCCATCACTACGCGTCCCGACCAAAGCCCGAAGATCGTTTCCACTGGTATTGCTGAGTCGCCCTTCCAGGCGTCGCCTGACTACTCGCAAACCTTGCTGCGGGACCGTTTTTTGTGGATCGAATTCGACCGGTCGATTGCGGACCATGACGACGATACATACTTCGGGCGTGTTCTCGGCTACGGCCCCGATCCGCTCCTCGCAGCGGCGTTACTACCGCCGCAAACCGTGCCTCCTGCAGACGAACCTCCTTTGTCCGTCGATCCCGAACCTGTGCGCATGATCTTCGCCGGGCAATCCGCCGACTCCTCCGGCCTCGACGCCATGGAGCCGCTGATCCAGGCAATTCCCGCTGGCGACGGAGTGCATTTTCTTTTGCCTCTCCCTCCAGGCATCGACCCGGAGGCGCTCGATCTGTTTGGTTTTTGGACCTACGAATTCCGGGTTGGCCATCAGAAGAAGTGGTCCACGGCCCAGGGACGCTTTGGCCGCCCCCTGCGGGTCACCGGTATTCAGCATCCAGTGCCACACCTCACCTGCACCACGGAACGAACCGAGGCTGCGGTGGTTGCGACCGCGCCCTATGCCACCACGGTTCTGAATGGGGTGCGGGTGTATGACCTGCAGTTTGGCGATCCCCAGACTGTGCTCTGGTTCATGCTCTACACTCAGGTCGTGCAGACCGACGGCGCGGCACACCGCAACATCCTGCTGTCGCACAAGCGAGGATGCGTGCTGCCCGACTGGGAGGATGTGCAGTTCCGCAGCGTCCTCTCCGATCCTCGGCACCTGGAGGCATTCGCCGTGCAGACTCGTTGCCCCGATATCAAACTGTCTTCGCCGCACGCTGTCAACCGCGAGCCGCGGGGATACACCTTCTTCACGGAGAAGGAAATCATTGCCGCTCTCAGCCTGCTTGGTCTGCCGCAGACCTCGCCACTAAGCGTGCTGGCCGTGGAGGTGCTACCGGGTCCCTTCAATTTCATCGGCGATTTCGCCCGCCGCAGCGCAGTGTTCCAAGCCGGCGCCGCTGCTGCTACCACCGGAGAGCAGGAGGATCCGCTGGGCACGCAACTTGGCGCCCGCCGCATTTTGCGGAGTTCACCGCTGACGCCTGTCCCGGCAATTTGCTGACTACAAAGGCAGAGGTAGGCCTGCGTCTCCATTTGTGACGCTATGATCGGGGCTGCGGCTTTTGCCAGCGGGCCTTTTGCAAGCAACGCTGCGGCCGCACAATCGCTTGTCAGGCACCCGCACGGTTCATCTACAGTTCCCGGACATTCTGGCGCAGGTCTGATCCTTCCATGTGGCCGACTATTGCGTTTCACCATGGATTTCTGGTCACGTATAACGGACGGTTATTTGGCTCGTGACTGCCAAGTCAAAGTAGCGAATTATTAAAGTTCGGGACGCATTGCTATGCAGATTTCGGGGCACAAGACACACAGCGTCTTCAATCGCTACAACATCGTGAGTGAGCGCGATCTGGAAGATGCAGCGCGCAAGCTAGACCAGCGGCAGAAAGAGACGGCAAGAATTGGAACTCACTGCGACTCTGCCGGTACACGGCGCGAATCTGATGCTGATCCCGTCAAGATCCAGTAGACCGAAGTAGCACGTTTCTGGTACAGAAGGCGCGTGTCCGACAGATTTCGGATCCGGCACCGCATCTGGCTAGACTGCGGGTAAACTCAATCAAATAAAGAACATTAAGGCTGGTGCCGGGAGGGGGAGTCGAACCCCCAAGACCCGAAGGTCGGCGGATTTTGAGTCCGCTGCGTCTGCCAGTTCCGCCATCCCGGCGTAGTGCATAAACTGAAGATAAGACTAGCTTAGTTTACAATCTGAGCCTTTGCAACCGCCTGTCGCCCTGCCCGACAGACAAGGGTAACGGCTCGGTTTAGTCGGCGGCCTGCAATGCGATGGTTCATACAGCGGCTCTCTACGCGCTCTCAGTACTTGGCCATCTTCGGATCGACGCGATCCGCCCAGGCCAAAATCCCGCCGGCGAGATTGTGAACTTTTTTGAATCCCGCTTGTTGCAGGAAGGTTACTGCCTTCGCGCTGCGCACGCCGGAGCGGCAATGAGCCACGATCTCGCGGCTGGAATCGAGCTCGTGCACGCGCTTGGGCAAATCGCCCAGCGGGATCAGATGCCCGTGAATATTGCAGATCTGATACTCGTGCGGTTCGCGTACGTCGAGCACGAACAGGTCTTCGCCCGCGTCCAGACGCCGCTTGAGTTCTTCAACTTGTATTTCAGGAACGCCTGCTTCCACCGGTTTCTCCTCGCCACGGATTCCGCAAAACTCGTTGTAGTCTATCAGTTTTGTGATAGTGCGATGCGTCCCGCAGGCCGGGCAATCCGGATTCTTGCGCAACTTGAGCTCGCGAAACTTCATGCCCAACGCGTCGATCAGCAGCAGCCGTCCGATGAGCGGTTCACCCTTGCCCAGGATCAGTTTGATCACCTCGGTGGCCTGGATCACGCCCACGAGGCCGGGCAAAATGCCCAGGACTCCACCTTCGGCGCAGGAAGGAACCAGCCCCGGCGGCGGCGGGTCGGAATACAAACAGCGATAGCAGGGGCCATCCTTCGTGGCGAAAACGCTGGCCTGTCCTTCAAAACGGAAAATCGAGCCGTACACATTGGGCTTGCCCGTGAGCACGCAGGCATCGTTCACCAGATAGCGGGTGGGAAAATTGTCGGTGCCATCGGCAATAATGTCGAAGTCGCGAAACAGTTCGAGCGCGTTGTCGCTGTTCAGCCGGGTTTCAAACTTGCGAATGTTTAGAAACGGATTGATCGCCTTCAGCTTCTCTGCGGCGGAATCGAGCTTCTTGCGCCCCACATCGGCCGTGGTGTGGATGATCTGCCGCTGCAGGTTGGTGTAATCCACCACATCAAAGTCCACGATCCCAAGCGTGCCCACGCCCGCCGCGCCCAGGTAAAGCGCCAAGGGCGAACCAAGGCCGCCAGCGCCGATACACAGCACGCGCGCGGCTTTGAGCTTCTGCTGACCCTCCATGCCCACCTCGGGCATGATCAGGTGACGCGAGTAGCGCAGGATCTCGTCATTGGTAAGAGTGGCGGCTTCGGATTTTGTTTCACTGGGTTTGACCTCTGTAATGGTTGCCATAAAACCTCGGTTCAGAAAAGTTGATTTGGATGATTCCGAAATGGACAACTAGAAACAACAACAGAACGGACAACAACAGCAGGCGCTGTGGCGGGGCATTCGAAGAATGGTCCATCCGCAAGTCATTAGTCGGGACATCAGAGTTCACCAGCCTCCAGCAATCGAAGGCACAATCGAAATAGTATCACTGTCCTTGATTGCGGTGGCTTCTTTTTGCAGATAGCGGACATCTTCATCATTCAGGTAAACATTCACAAAAGAACGGAGTTTGCCTTCGTCGGTGTAAAGATGCCGCCGCAGGTCCGGGTGCTTGGCAACCAGGCCGGACAAGGCCTCGGCCACAGTTCCGGCCTTGACCTCTACCGTCGGCTGCTTACTGGCGTACTGCCGCAAGGGTGTGGGAATGTTGATCTTCGTCATCATTCTCAAATGATGCTGAGAAGCTACCGGAGGATTCAGTTCGTCCGAGACGTTGCAAGCAACGTCTGTACGGACGCATTTCCTGTAGAAAGATAGCTTGCTACGTTTTTGCTCGTTCCACTTCGATCTTCTCGTCCAGAAATTCCTTGTCGCTCTCGTCGCTACCGCTCAGTTCGAACGAGTTCGTAATCGCAGCTTTACCCTTCTCCACGCTGGTAATCACATACGAGCAGCCGAACCAGTGCGCTTCGGCGAGATCAGTCTGCGACCAGCAAGCGGGGTGGTCAGGATGCGAGTGGTAAAAGCCGATGATGTCTTCTCCCCGCTCCCGTCCTTCGCGTTGGACGCGAACCAGTTCGCGGGGATCGATGTGATAGCGGTTCTGCGGCGAATCAACGCGCGTGTTTCCGCATCGGGCAATCGACGTCACCACGCGCTCGTCCTCGCGCATTTGACCGAGTAACACTCCACAGCATTCGTGAGGATAGGTCTCCTCGCCGTGGCGGCGAATCTCGTCAAATTCAGACTTGCCAATCTTCAACATAAGACTTGCACCACAGAGACACAGAGGCACTGAGAAATCCCTGTTGTTCTTCTCTGTGTCTCTGTGGTGAACCTTAGCCCTCCTGCCAGAATCTCTCGCTCAAATACTTGTCGCCGGAGTCGCAAAAAATCGTCACGAACACGGCATGCTCGCTCTTCTTCAACTCCCGCGCCAGCTGCAGGCAGCCGACCACGGCCGCGGCCGCCGATATCCCGACCAGCAAGCCTTCCTCGCGAGCCAGACGCTTGGCCATGGCGTAGGCATCTTCCGTGGAAATGCCCAGGTCGGCGTCCGCCAGCGACGCATCATAAATTTTCGGAACGATGGCGCTGGCCATGTGCTTTGCGCCTTCGATTCCATGGAACGCCGAGTCCGGCTGCAGCGAAATGCAGCGGATGCGCGGATTCAATTCCTTCAAGCGCCGCGTGGTCCCCATGAAGGTTCCACTGGTGCCCAACATCGACACGAAGTGAGTGATACGTCCTTCCGTCTGTTGCCAGATTTCGTTGGCTGTGCCATGGTAGTGAGCCTGCCAGTTGGCGTCGTTGGAATATTGGTCGGCGTAGTAATACAGATCCGGATGCTTGGCGGCCAACTCTCGCGCCATGCGGATGGCGCCGTCGGAACCATCGGCAGGGTCGGTGTAAAGAATGTTGGCGCCGTAAGCGTGCAGGATGCGCTTGCGTTCGACCGAGACATTCTCCGGCATGCACAGCGTCACCGGAAAACCCTGCGCGGCGCCCAGCATGGCATAGGCAATGCCGGTATTGCCGCTGGTCGAATCCAGCAGAATTTTACCGGATGTTAACTTGCCAGCAGCCCGGGCTTGCGCCACGATATTGGCTGCCGCCCGGTCCTTGACCGAGCCTCCGGGATTGAGCCACTCCGCCTTGCCGAGGATCTCGATTCCCGGCAGGTCGGCGGCAATACGCGAGAGCCGAAGCAATGGAGTATTGCCAATGCGATCCACACTGCGCTGGCCCAAAGCGGGCTTGCCGGACAGATCGCTTTTGCCCGCATGTGCCGCAGAACGGGGCACTTCCGCGATATTTGGAGACAGGTGCTGCATAAACTTCAAACTTGAAGGCCGTGACCTACGTAATGTCACTTGAAGACGAAACTAGGCGTCAGCAACGCTTGATTAGATTATAAGAGAGACTGATTGGTTCCACCGAAGATGCGGTAGCACCTTTTACCGGAATCCGCATCTAACTTAGACGAGAACGAAGGACGAAATGGCATCCAAGGTAGAAGAACGGACCTACGAAGAGGCGCTGAACTGGCTGCGCGATCACGGTTTTGACCTGCTCGAGGCGCCAGGCACGCAAGCCCGCGTGTTCCTGAAGAAATATAACGTATCAGCCGCCATCCAAAAGAACGGTGACGACGGGGTAAAGATTTTCGCTTATCCCGGCTACCTGATCGGCAGCGAAATTTCCAAGCTGGTCAACAAGGGATACCAGCAGTTTCTCAAAACCTCCAAAACCGAAGTCCCAGCTACTGCGGACCATCTGAAAGCCCTGCAGCAATTCACGGAAGAACTAAAGGAAGGCTTAGGACTGCCCACGCTGTACAACGAATCACTCGGCACGGTCAGCGAATCCTACCACTACGACCGCATCGAGAATCGCGACAAGCCCCCCGCAGACCGGCCGAAGCGTCCCTGGGAAAAGGCGGGAGTCATGGCCGCCGCCGCAAAAAAGGGCGGGGCGTAAGACCGCCGATTGGATTGTGAAAGCTCGGTAAGTCTGCGTCGCGCTGGTACCGCGCTTTGTGCAATTCGTGCTAGACTTCCGTTCTGTTAAGAGACCGCATTCTCTCTTCCTTTAGACATTCTTTGGAGGTCAATTCGCCATGAAACTTATGAGTTTCCGCGCAACGCTGGCAATCTCGGCAGTGCTCTTGCTGGCCGCCACGGCCTTGGCTGCGTCCCGCGAGAAAGTGCTGCATACCTTTGAAGATAGGCCGGCCGCTTATCCCTATTCGCGCCTGGTGGCTGACGCGGCAGGAAATTTCTATGGCACCACTACCTGGGACGGGGTTCACGGGGCAGGTACAATCTACGAGTTGTCACCTCTTCAAAACGGAGGATGGGCTTATCACGTTTTGTACGTCTTCCCTGGCACCGACGGCAATAATCCACACGGAAGGCTTTTGTTGGACGTCTCAGGCAACCTATACGGCACAACGAACACATTCTCGAGTGGGGGGTATGGCTGCGGTACGGCCTACGAGCTTTCACCGAACTCCGGCGGCCAATGGGTGTTCAAGACGCTAGCCAAGCTGGACTGCTGGGCTGGGTTAGGTCTGGCCATGGACGCACAAGGCAACCTTTACGGGCGAACTTACAGTGGCGGATCCAGCGGTTGCGGCACCGTTTTTGAGCTGACGCCTGGCTCGAACGGCCAGTGGACGGAGACCGTGCTTTATAACTTTAAGTTTTCGCATCGTGAATGCGGTATTGGCACCGGCCTGATCCTCGATTCCACGGGGAACAACTTATACGGCGCCGACGACAACGAAGTGTTCGTGCTGAATCGAGATTCGGGTGGAAAATGGACCGAGAAACCTGCCTACCGGTTCAGGAGCAAAGATGGCTACGAGGCGAGTGGGGATCTGATCTTCGACGGCGCTGGCAATCTCTACGGGACCAACGCGGCGGGCGGCCTCGGAGAAGAGGGCACGGTGTACAAGTTAAGGCCCCAATCGGGCGGGGGCTGGATCAGCACCGTGCTTCATAGCTTTCCCAAGAACGGCAAAGATGGATATTATCCCTTTGGAGGCGTAGCCCTCGACTCAGCCGGGAATCTTTATGGAACGACGAGCCAAGGGGGTGCGTACGGATTTGGCGTCGTCTTCAAGTTGACCCCCGGAGCACGCGGCGCATGGCACGAACGTCTGCTACGCAGTTTCACCGGCGGACGCGACGGTGGTAGCCCGTTCGGGGGAGGGTTGATCTTAGACACGTCCGGCAATCTTTACGGCACAACCACGTATGGCGGCGCTGGGCAAGGGCGGGCGGGATACGGCGTCGTGTTCCAGATCGTTCCCTAGAAACCCTCCGGTCAGACTGCCGCGGATGGACCGCAGGACGAGTGCGTGCTCTCGACTCGCTTCACCTTGGTAATCACGAACCCTCTTCCGCGATTCGCCCTCTGGCTTTATTCTGTTTAAGACATTGCGACCGTTAACTGCGCGGTTTCTTTCCAGAAGTCATGATTCCAATTCGAATCTACACCATGGTCTTAGGCGGCTCGGGTGCGGTGCTGGCCGCATATCTCCTGCTGCGTCGCAAGCCCAAGGGCCCCGACGAAGTGGAGCGCGAGCGGCGGGTGTGGCTCGACCGGGTCGGCCGCATTACCGACGGGACCGTCATCGATGTCCAGGAGATGCAGCCCGACGGACGCAAGCCCGCCACCTTCCTGATTTTCCAGTATGACGTGGCCGGCGTATCTTACGAAGCCTCGCAGGACGTTACCTACTTGCGGCAACTCATCAACCTCCACTCCTGCCGCCTCGGCCTGCCCACCTCCGTGCGCTACGATCCGCAGAATCCAGGAAACTCCATCGTGGTTTCCGAGCGCTGGATGGGATTAAGACAGTAGGGAAGTCGTTGGTCGTTGGTCCTAGGTCGTTGGCCACTACAATTCCAGCATTTGTTTGGTAAAGATATGTGGGATGAACTGGCGCTTTTTGCGGTTCTTGGTGGGCCACCGACCAAGGGCCAACCAACGAACCACCAACGACCGCTTCTAGCTTCCTGCCGCGAATCCGCCGGCATGCGCCATGGTGAGCCGCAGGAATTTGTGAGGATTGACTGGAGTGTCATTGATGCGGACTTCGTAGTGCAGGTGTGGACCCGTGCTGCGACCGCTCAACCCGACGTATCCGATGGTGTCGCCCCGCCGCACAAATTGTCCGGGAACAACCGCATAACTGGCCAGATGCCCGTAGCGGGTTGAGATTCCGTGGCCATGGTCCAGCGCGATAGCCCGTCCGTATCCGCCCATGAAGTCAGCGAACGTGACCACGCCATCGGCCGGAGCTACCACCGGCTGCCCATAGGACGCCGATATATCGATTCCGCGGTGAAACGCACCCTCACCGTTGAAAGGATCAATTCTCTCTCCGAAAGACCCGGTGATTGCGCCTTCGACCGGCCAAAGGTTCGGGGCGGAATTGGCCCGCAGCCAGTCCCCCGTTGTGGCATTCCGCGTAAGCCCGAGCGAGATTCCGGTCGCTGCGGCGCCGCTCAGCGCGGTGTCCTTCAGGGCATAAAGCCGGTCGAGGGAAGAACTTACTTGAGCGTCCTGAACATGGTCCGAAGATCCGGCTTCCAAGGTGGGGTTCGATTTCAAACCGTAGAGCGAAGAAACTTCACTGGCCAGCGAGCCCAGCGAGGCCACCTGAATGTCTCTTTCCTGGGCTACTTGCTCCAGCCGTGAGTAGCGGTTTTTCAGCTCATCTTTCTGGGTTCGCAGCTCGTTGTAACGCGAGACCTTCAACAGCATTCGCATGTAGGAACTGGCAATTCCCGTGAGGCTTAGCGCCCCTATCGCCGCTCCCACTACCAATACGTACAGGTAGTGGACCGGAATGGAAATCTTGCGCAGCTGCCCGTCCTCGCCACGCGCTACGAAAAGTATGTAGAAACGCTTACGCAATATTTTCCCTTCGTTTTGCTAAGTAGTCGGCGGATCATACTCTCGCGGCAGGTTCGCCGCCTTGATCCTACAACCCGATCCTTAGCTCCGAGCGTATTTTCCCGTTTTGGGAATCACGCCACGCAATCGCTTCATCCTACCGGAACCAGGGTCAGGCTCGAAATCCTATGTGCCTGCAATGCGAACCGCATACGGCACTTAGCTCGGCCAGAGATTCTAAGCAGCATCGCAACGGTAACAAAGTAGGTCCCTCCTGTCAACGACCCAGCGCACAGCCGAGGTTACGGAAGGCAGGGGTAGTGGGTTACCAGCGGTAAACGCTTGCAGTACAAAGATCAATCTGGTATCGGATGCGGCCTTGGAGCAATAGGCCTGCCAGACATGGCCGACAACCAAAGGCTTCGGTTCGATGGATTGGAGCCCCGCATGCGTTGCCTCCCTTCTCCGCGACCGTTCGCCAAAGATTCTCCTGTCCAAGCCCCCCTCCTTGTATATTGGCTCCATCTTGCCTCTCACCGAAAAACGATTAATCTCACGCATCCGGGGTCTGGCTGCTCGAAGACGAGGCGTAACAGCTGGTATCGGTGACGATTGCGCCATCCTGCAAATCCCCGTCGGCCACCAGACGCTGGTGACTACCGATTTCAGCCTGGAAGGCGTTCATTTCCGCCGTGAATGGCATCCCGCCGAGGCGGTTGGCCATCGCTGCCTTACCCGCGGCCTCAGCGACATCGCCGCCATGGGCGGGAACGCCATTGCCGCATTCCTGTCTCTCGCCCTGCCGCAAAACTTGCCCCAGGCCTGGGTTGACCAGTTCATGCAAGGCTTGCTCAAGTTGGCGGATAGGTTCAACGTGAGCCTCGCGGGTGGAGATACAGCGCAATCTCCGAACGGAGTTCTGGCCGACATCGTGGTCGTCGGATCGGTCCCGAAAGGGAAAGCAATCCAGCGCTCGGGTGCCCGCCGCAAAGACCGAATCTATGTCACTGGTGCATTGGGAGGCGCCGCCGCCACCCTGAGCTTGCTATCGTCCGGCCGGAACCTTCGGCCCACAGATTTCCCCCGCCATTTCCATCCCATCCCCCGCATCGAAGTGGGCCGGTTCCTACTGGAAAAAGGACTCGCGTCAGCCATGATCGATCTCAGCGACGGCCTCTCCACCGATCTCGGCCACATTTGCGAAGAGAGCGGCGTGGGCGCGGAGATTCACGCCCCAGTCATACCCAGTGCCAGCATCGGGAAGCCCGCCCGCGAAGTTGAACTGCACTTCGCCCTGAACGGCGGCGACGACTACGAACTGCTTTTCACCGCACGCCCCGGCAAGCCGATCCCCACCCGAATAGCAGGTCTTCCGATCACACAAATCGGTCACATCACGAGAGAGAAACGCGTCGTCCTCGTGAATCAGGACGGTGTGGGCTCCGAACTCCGTCCCCAAGGCTGGGAGCACTTCCAGCGTCAAGCGAGAACACGAAGCTTGTAGCCTGCAGCCTGAGACCCTGCCTCCCGCATGTGACTTTCGTGCCACGAGAACCTCTTCTTTCTGTGTCGCCCTCCCGTCAATCGGATTAAAGTAAGTCTATGTCGTTTCCAAAATCCGTTCCTCTTCTGATTGCGTTTTGCCTGTGGCTAAGCTTCACCCTCACCGCACAGCCGGTGTCCGTGCCTTCGGCCACCAAGCCCGCGGTCGACAATGCCTTCGTCCAAAAACAATTCGGATCGACGTGCTCTCTCATCGGAATCGAGCCGCTCATCGCTGACCTGGATAACGATGGCACTGAAGATATCGTCATCCCGGCCCGTTGCACTAACCCCATGATGGACCAGGTCGAAAACAGTTTCGTGGTCGTCGATCCCTACAACAGTTTCTTTGGCTACGGCAATCCCAAGGTCACCACGCAATTCTCTTCGGAAGACCCCGAACGACGCGGTTATTCGCTGTTGGTGATTCACGGAGCCGGCCCGCAAGCCTGGCGCTCCGCCACACCCAAAGCCAAGTTCCTAATCGTGAATCTGCCCTTCAAGCAGGTCGTCGTGAAAAAGCTGGCCATCAAGAAAAACAAGCCAATCATGGGAATCTTCGCCGAAGAAACCGGCGGCGATCAGGCCACCTCGGTGATCTTCTGGGACGGCAAAAGATATAAATACGTACCCCTCGGCTCCAGCATGGAGTAATCCCGCCAGGTCCACTTGAATCACGTAGGGACAGCCGGCCTCGGCTGTCCAGCCGAGCAAAGCGCGGCAGTCTCTCGTCCATATCAATCTGCACCGCAACGTCTGATTCCTTGCAACCCGCTATAATTCTCCCGCCATGAACCTCGAACAGAAACTTGCCGAACTGAGGAAGCGCGACCACTTAGCCGAAGACGGCGGAGGCGAGCAGCGCCGTGAACGCCAGCACAAGGAAGGCAAAATGTCGGCCCGCGAGCGCATCGAGTTCCTGCTCGACGAAGCCACATTCGAAGAGACCGACAAACTGGTCACGCATCGCTGCAACGACTTCGGCATGGCGGAGCAAAAAATCTACGGCGACGGCTTCATCACCGGATACGGCCGCATCGAAGGCCGCCTGGTGTTCGTCTTCGCCCAGGATTTCACGGTATTCGGAGGCTCACTCTCCGAGGCCAACGCCGCCAAGATCGTAAAGGTCATGGATCTAGCCGCCAAAATGGGAGCACCGATCATCGGCCTCAACGATTCCGGCGGCGCCCGCATTCAGGAAGGCGTAATGTCGCTGGCCGGCTACGCCGACATCTTCCTGCGCAACACGCTCTACAGCGGGGTCGTTCCCCAGATTTCCGCCATCATGGGCCCGTGCGCCGGCGGCGCCGTTTATTCCCCAGCGATTACCGACTTCATCCTCATGGTCGACAAAACTTCCTACATGTTCATCACCGGCCCCGACGTAATCAAAACGGTGACGCATGAGGAAGTGACAAAGGATCAACTAGGAGGCGCCGAAACCCACAACGAAACCTCAGGGGTGGCCCACTTTAAAGCCCACGACGACGCCGAGTGCCTATCGATGGTCCGAGAACTGCTAAGCTTCATGCCGTCGAACAATCTCGACGACCCACCACGCAAGCCCTGCACTGATCCCATCGACAGAGCCGATTCCGCGCTAGACAAGATGGTCCCCGACCAATCGAACCAACCCTACGACATTAAAGACGTAATCCACGCAGTGGTCGATGACGGCTACTTTTTCGAAGTCCAGGAACACTACGCGAAAAACATAGTCGTGGGATTCGCCCGCCTCAACGGAGTTCCCGTAGGAATTGTCGCCAACCAACCCGCGTTTCTAGCCGGCACGCTGGACATCAACGCCTCGATCAAAGGTGCCCGCTTCGTCCGCTTCTGCGACTGCTTCAACATCCCGCTGGTAACCTTCGAAGATGTCCCCGGATTCCTCCCCGGAACCAATCAGGAATACGGAGGCATCATCAAACACGGCGCCAAGCTGCTGTTCGCCTTCGCGGAGGCCACGGTGCCAAAAGTTACGGTGATCACGCGCAAAGCCTACGGCGGAGCGTATTGCGTCATGGCGTCCAAACACATTCGCACCGACGTAAACTACGCCTGGCCCACCGCAGAAATAGCGGTCATGGGCCCGGAAGGCGCTGTGGACATCGTCTACAAACGCGAACTGGAGAGCGCGGAGAATCGCGAAGCGGTTCGCCAAAAAAAGATCGAAGAATTCCGCGAGCGTTTCGCCAACCCCTACGTAGCCGCCGACCGCGGTTTCGTCGACGCCGTAATCCAACCCCGCGAAACCCGCAAAAAGCTGATCCAAGCGCTAGAGATGCTGGAAACCAAGCGCGACAAGAATCCACCCAAGAAGCACGGCAACATCCCGCTCTAAGATATGGAGGACGGGCCTCTGGCCCGTTTTTCCCAAAAGACTGTTGCGAAAAATACGGCGTTCTTACTCAAACGCCAGACGATTTCCTAGTCGATCAGTACCACCTCCACCTGCAACTGGTCTTGGACAAACTGGACGACCAAGCAACCGGCATCTCCCAGAACCGAGTTCGTAATCGCAAGCTTGAAAGCCTCCGTGCCCAAGTTCTGCAAGCTGGTGGAGGCACACGCGATGTGAACGACTCGGCGCAGACGTGGCATAATCGTCAACGCAATGCCAATCAATTCAGACAAGCCACACCTGTGGAAAGCAGATGTGTCGGCGTCCGTGGATTTGTATAACGACTGGTTTCTGGCCGCTGCGCCAGCTACGTTTCGGGAGAGTCGTGCCATATCCACTGGAAAGGTTCGCCTCGCTTTCAAGCAAACGGAGGATCTGACTTCAATCACGCTAGCTACTCTGGAACGCAATTCAGCTGTTCTTTCCACGCTGCGTATGTCTACTGCCCCACCGATCGCAAGAGATCGTTTGATTGGCTTGGCAGGTGTGAATCGTACGGTTGTCAGGCGCATGGAAGAGGGGACAATTCCAAAGCGCATTTCTGGCGAAGTCAGAACTCGTGACATTGGCAAGATCTGCGAAGTTATTACGCGCCTAATAGACAAAGACCTGTTTCCCTGGCTGGACGGAAAGAGGAAGCCAACGAAGGAAGAGCGCCTTCGTGCGGCACTAATCGTTGCAGATCGGGACTGCGGTGCTTCTGCTGATCCAATCATCCGCAACGCACAAGAAGAAAGACAACTAGCAATGATTTCAGAGTTCCTGACAAAACGGGGCTACCAGAAAGCAGCAGTACGTGGAAAGCCGACGGACTTCGCGCCAGGAACTTTTGCAACGCACGTTATTGTACCGGTCAGCAATGGAACGGTTAACATCCCGATTGATGTCGTGATTCAACCGCAGAAACCGAACAAAGCGAACTTCCCGATCTTGATCGAAGCGAAGTCAGCGGGAGATTTCACAAATACCAACAAGAGACGGAAAGAGGAAGCGCAAAAAATCCATCAACTGCGGGAAGCCTACGGCCAAAATGGGAACCTTCTGCTATTTCTGTGCGGTTACTTTGATACGGGGTACTTGGGATACGAAGCGGCAGAAGGTCTAGACTGGATTTGGGAACATCGAATAGATGACATGCTTCAGCTAGGAATTTGATGACGAGCCAGGCCTTTATCGCAGAAGGAGTTGTTTCGCTTGAAGCCAAGCGCCTTGCACAGCAGATTGAGCTGGACGCACGCCTTTCCAGCGATCAGCGCAACGAAATGGGACAGTTCGCCACGCCTCCGGCGCTTGCGAATGACATCGCAAAGGCTGTCGCAACGCTCTGGGGCGATGGCCAAATCCGGTTCTTTGAGCCAGCCCTGGGCACTGGTGCGTTCTACTCTGCACTCCTGCGCAACTTTCCTCAAGATAAGATCATATCGGCCACTGGCGTTGAACGCGATCAACGCTACGCAAACGTTGCACAACAAGTCTGGGGAGAGGCAGGTCTGAAGGTCACGACGGCAGACTTCATGGGGCTAACACATCCCGACCAGGACCATCTGCCTAATCTGCTGCTGACGAATCCGCCCTACGTTCGGCACCATCACTTGACTAGCAGCGAGAAGGGACGTTTTCAAAAGCTGGGATCGCAAGTCTCGGGTGGCAACGTCAGCGGATTGAGCGGGCTATATACGTATTTCGTGTTCGCTGCTCATGAGTGGTTAGCCGACGGCGGCCTTGCGGCATGGCTGATCCCTTCAGAGTTTATGGACGTGAATTACGGCGAATCTCTGAGACGCTATTTTTCACACCAGGTGAGCCTGTTACGCATCCATCGCTTTGATCCCTCGGACGTCCAATTTGCCGATGCGCTAGTGTCTTCCGCCGTAGTCATATTTCGACGCCGGGCTCCTTCTAACGATCACAAAGTGCAGGTGTCACACGGCGGAAGCGTGTCTGATCCGCATTGCTGTGTGGATGTTCCGGTAACATCTTTGCAAGCGAATCCGAAATGGTCGCGCCTATTCAACGGCAGTTCCTTGGCGCCAGACTCAGAAACCCCTCTATCATTGCTCTTCACGGTCAAGCGTGGAATCGCAACCGGTGCCAACGACTTTTTTATTCTTCCGCGGCGGGAACTTGCCGAACGGGGCATTCACGAGCGATTCGTCAAGCCAATTCTGCCATCGGCACGCCTCTTGGACAGTGACATCATTGAATCTGATGATGCTGGCTTTCCGCTCATCAAGGAGCAGTTGGCCGTCATTGATACTGATTTGCCGCTCGAACAGATAAAACTGGAGTGCATAGGTCTGTGGAGGTACTTGCAAGAAGGTCAGTGCAAAGAAATCCAGAAGGCTTACCTGCTAACGAAGCGTTCGCCCTGGTATCGGCAGGAACAGCGGCAGACTGTCCGATTCTTGTGCACTTACATGGGCAGGAAGAAGGAGGATGGCAAGACGTTTCGCTTCTTTTGGAATCAGTCTGCTGCAACAGCGGCAAACACCTATCTTCTACTGTATCCGGTCGGTTCGCTGAAGGCCGCGCTAGCCAACAATCCCGGAATCGCTCTTCGTGTTCTTGAATTGCTGAAGAGCCTTGAAGCAACCGCGTTCACTGAGCAGGGACGCGTTTACGGCGGCGGGCTGTTCAAAATGGAACCGCGTGAGTTGGGCAGAGTCGATGCAACAACAATAGTCGAAGAGCTAAACTTAGGTGTCGCTACCCAACCCAGCTTGATCGGAACATGAGGAATTTGCACGAGCCTGAATTCGACAATCGAATGGACCGACGCAACCTGGAATCCGGTCCGCGGCTGCACAAAAATCAGCCCTGGATGCAAGCACTGCTACGCTCAGACTTTCGCGGAGCGGTTTCGCGGCGTCAAAGGTCATCCTTATGAACAAGGATTTGATCTTCGTTTGGTGCCAGAAAAACTGACTGAGCCATTTACCTGGCGTTCACCCAAGCTGGTCTTCGTCAACTCGATGAGCGACTTGTTTCAGGATGGAGTGCCTGACGAATACACCGAAGCTGTCTCGCGGGTGATGGCGACGGCTGACTGGCATACGTATCAGGTGCTGACCAAGCGAGCGGAAAGAATGCGGAACCTGCTCAATGGCAAACTGCGGTTCGCGGCGGAAAAAGAAAACATCTGGTGGGGTGTAAGTGTCGAAGATCGGGAATACGGATTGCCCAGAATTGATCAGCTTCGTCAGGCCCCCGCAAGAGTTCGCTTTTTGTCCATCGAACCTTTGCTCGAAGACCTCGGAGAAATAGACCTGTCTGGCATCACATGGGTGATCGTCGGCGGCGAGAGCGGTCCAGGAGCGCGTCCGATGGAGAAGGACTGGGTCATCTCCATCCGTCAGCAGTGCCGAATTCAGGGCGTAACTTTCTTCTTCAAGCAATGGGGCGGCGTAAGAAAGAAAAAAAACGGCAGATTGCTGGACGATCGCACCTACGACGAGTATCCGACTCGCGTCATCAGGCCCATCCCTGAAAGAGCACAGTGCGTCGCACTCGCCGAAGAGTTTGGAAAGAGTTTGCAGGCAAGACCACTTTAACCGTCGTAATGCGAGTTGCGCCGCGAGTCGCCAGCCGCCGCAGCCCCGCTTTCTCCTTGACCACGCTTCCTCCAATCAGATAACCTATGCTCATACGCATTATCCATTGGATAATGCCCGGTCTTTGACAATCCGATCTGGGCGAAAGCAATCGCCCCCAGGAGCTCGAGGAGCGGGCGGAGCTACACCAGTTCCAAAACGGAACCCTGGAACACCCGTAACTCCCATGTTCTCTAGATTTTGCGTGTAACTCCTGCAAACTCAAAGATCTAGCACATAGTCAAAATTTAAGTCGTTTGCTCTCTAGATTTTGCAGCGAAAGAGGGGAGGGGGGTGCCCGGTACTAAACAGTAAACTCCGTCCCAAAGTGGGAACAGCGAGAGCTAGGAGCTAGAAGCTGAGCGCAAACACTAAGAGTCCCGAGGTGGTGTTGAGCTCATTCGTCTCGGCCAGTAGCTCGCGTTAGACCCTTGCTGACCTGACCTCGGTGCTTCCCTTGCGGGTGCGACGAGCGATCCTTGCTTGGGCTCCGGGCTTACCGCCAACCGGATAAACCAGTTCAACGCCTCGGGACTCTATCCTGCCTTTGACGTGATGTTCTTGTTCGCCTCGACCAGCGCTTTGCTATAGACCCTTGCTCACCCTCTCTGCTTTTCATCTTGCGATGCCGCAGAGTGACTCCGCTTGGGTCCCGGACGCCGCACCAACCGGGTAAACTTAGAACGTGTCAAAGAACGATTATGTTTCTACTCTTCCTATTCTGGGAGTCAACGAAAAACCCGGAAGTGTATCTACTTTGAATGCAGCCGAGTGCAGCCGCTCCACAAGCCAGTGACCGAATTTGGTGCAAGCAGGTGAGACGAGCTCTCGCAGCACTCATTTCCAGTAGTTGTTCTCGCACGTGTAAGGTTGCCACCTTAGCGTGACGCCGCAACACACGCGAGTTCCAGAATGTGCAAAATCCGCCAGAATCCTTGATGGGAGCGGATTTCGACGGTTCTCCAATATAGGCAAAGCCGCCAACCCTGGAATGCTGGCGGCTTCATCCCCAGTTAAGCTTCACTTCTGCGCGGAAGGCGGAATCTGCTTCTCCGGCGGGATCGGGATTCTGCCCTCGGTATCGTAGAACTGTCTGGGTCCATGATCCGACTTGGCATTGGGGAGAGGCTGCTCGCCGGCCGAACTGAAGTACGGGCCATTTCCCTCCTCAATCTCCGCCAGCCCCATCGCGGGCGTGTACATCGCTTCGTTGAACTTTGAGTTGACGGGCTTAACCGCTTTCGCGAAAACGCCAAACGCTTTTCCATTCACGTAGGAGGTAGAAATGTAATCTCCCACCATGTAACCCAAGGTTGTACTCGGCAGCCACAGAACGTTCATTCCACCGGCGAGCTTCTTGGCGTGAGTCCAAGTCTTGCCGGCATCGGTAGAGGAAACAAACCCGACGCCCAACTTACAGGTCGACGTGCTGCAGTTGGCAACGGGGTAGAAGTAGTAGGTCAGTCCCAGGTGAGTGCTCCTGCCAGACGTGGACTGATCCACGGCAATGCCGGGGAGAAAGTGGTCCACCGTACTGGAAGTAGCATCGATCGGAATGCGGCTCATCGCCGACCAGGTCTTCCCGTCCTTTGAACTGCTCATCACGATGTCGTTGGAGGAACAGTCACTGCGGAAGCTACAGTCCCACCAAGCCACGTAAACCGTGCCGTCGCTGCCCACCTGCGCCGAAGGCAGCACGTAGACCGCCCGCAGATTGCCAGCTATGGCGTGATCGTTCCCGTTGGCGATGGTGCCCACGTTGCCCCACGTCTTGCCGCCGTCCTTGGAGGTGTAAAACTGAATTCCGTTCCCCAGAAAGGGCACAACCACTGTGCCGTTGGTTTGAACCACTGGCTGGCCGCCCAGTCCGATGGCATTGGCCACACTAAAGGCAGAACTCCAGGTCTGGCCGCCATCGGTGGATGTCGTCATCATGACCTGATCGCCGATGCCCGCATCTTCCCATTCGATATAGCAGTGACCATAGAACTTGCTGGTGGAAGTGTTGTCGCACGTAATCCAATCCTTATCGGCGTAAACACTCTTGCTGTTTGCGGTCACTGGCTTATTCCAGTGAACACCGTCGGCGGAACTGCTCACCAGAAGAACGGTGTTGTTATTGGTATCGGAAATGCCGAGCGAACTGATGAGCCAGACTCCGTGGTGCGAGTCATAGACGACGGATGCATCACTCACCGTGTTGAACTTCCCGCCTTTGTAAAAGGTCGTTAAGCCAGGCAGGAAGCCGTTCTTCCAGGATGAGCCACCGTCGGTCGAAGTGGCGAAGCCAATATCGGAGGAGCCTCCGTTGGCATAACGCCTCCCTACCTGGAATGCGGAGACGAGCATGGAACCGAACGAATAAGTGTCCGGCTCAACTTCCGTGGCGTGTTGCGTGCTGGAGTTGTGGAAGGTGTCAGTGCTGAGCTTCTCAAGCTTGATTTGCGCTTGCGCGGCACTGTTCAGCGTTACCAAAATCGCGAGCACCAGCACAAAAGTTAAGCATGTAAAGACAAAACCTAAGTAGAAACTAGGAATTTTTCGATTCATCAGAATGTCCTTTAGTTCAGATTTGGATGCACGAACCACTGTGACCTGAGCGGGAGCGAATCTGGCCACCAGCACGGCGTGGGACTGGATTGTTCCACGGGGGCAATATATGCGGGCGGCCCAAGGCTGTCTGTGAGAAACATCACATGGGCCCTCGGGAAGTTTCCGGCCGAACTCAGAGTAGTAAGGGAAGCCGTCAATCTCAGCCGCTGTCGGCTTCCCTTATGATCTATGATCTCCGCGCTACTTCTGTTTCCCAGGTGGAATCAGCCGCGACGGAGGAATGGGGACACGGCCTTCGTCGTCGTAGTAGAACTTCATCTCATGGTCCGACTTAGCGCCGCGCACCGGCTTCTCACCTTTCGAACTGAACCGAGGCTCGTCGGCCGCAGCCAACAGTGGTTCCTTCGTGGTGTACATGGCTTCATTCAGGATCGTGCCGGAAGGTTTCTTGGCCACCGCAAATATGCCACGTGGGTTTCCATTGGTATACGTAACCCCGATGTAGTCCGCGACCATGTATCCCGCGTCGGAGAGTGGCAGCCAGGTTAACTGCATGGGTCCCGCCAGTTGTTTCCCTGCGGTCCAAGTCTTGCCTCCATTGCTGGAAGTGACAAAGCCCACGTCCAGCTGGCAGGAATTACCGCAGGCCGAGACCGGGTAATAGTAGTAGACGACGGTGAGGTTAGCCTTGCTGCCGGAGGTAGCAAGGTCCGCCCCGATTCCGGGAAGGAAATGATCCACCGTGCTCTTGGTCGGATCAATGGGAATGCGGCTGACTGCACTCCAAGTTTTGCCGTCCGTGGAACTGCTCATCACAATATCGTTGGAGCTGCAGCCACTACGAAAACGGCAATCCGACCAGACCACATAGACTTTCCCCGCGCCGTCGATGGTCACGCCCGGCATATCAAAACCGGTGCGGATACCACCATCGTCTGCGTGGGTAATCGGGCTCGCGATATTAACCGTTGTGCTCCAGCTCTTGCCGCCGTTGGTGGAACGAAAGGCGTCGTAGCCGCCTCCTGAGAACGGCACAATGACTGTGCCATTAGGCTGAACCACGGGCTCACCGCCGAGTCCGCCGGCATGGTCGGTCGAGGCAATGCCTGGGCTCCAGGTCAGTCCTCCGTCGTGCGATGTGCTCATCAGCACCTCACCGCTGCCATACGCCTGATCCCATTCCGTATAGCAGTTGCCATAATACGGACTCGTAGGCGTGTTATCGCACGTGGTCCAGTTCTTATCGTCCAAGTGGGTGTTATCCACCACGACCGGCTTTCCCCAGTGGATGCCGTCCGGGGAACGGCTCACCGCGACGTCTCCGATCGTGCCGGAGTTTTCCTGGCCGATGAGCGGAAGGGTTGAGATCAGCCATTGCTTGTGTTTGGCGTCATAGGCCACGGAGGGGTCCGCCGCCCATCCGTAGGGTCCGTTCTTGTACTTATCGGTTAGGCCGGGAAGAATGCCGTACGTCCACGTTTTACCGCCGTCGGTGGAGGTGGACCACCCCACATCCGCGCTGCCCCATCCGATGGATCCGGGTACGCGGGCGACGTGGAAGGTGCCTACAATGGTATTGCCCCAGGAGAAGAAGTCGGGCTCCACTTCGGTTCTGTGCACACTGTCGGAGTTGGTGAACTTGTCGCTACTGATTTTTACCAGGGTGAATTGCGCATGTGCAGGCGTGACCAGTACCACGGAGATTGCCGACGCCAGCACCACCGTCAAGAGGGCAAGGGCATGTCGATTCATCAGAATTTTTCCTTGTGGGTTCAGATTTCAGGTTGCGGAGATCCTCGCACGCAGGAGTTTACCGCTCATAAAACCGCTGCGGTTTGAATGGGGAGTGCATTTCCAGGACGCAACGAGACTCGGTAGTAGCACCGCTCGGCGAAGATACACCGCTGCTCTTGCGCTGTCAATGTGAAGCTTATTGCACTTTTGTCGCGGGCAGGATGCGCATCTGAAGCGCGCAGCAAAAAAGTACCGCCGGCAGGTTGTGCCGGCGGTGTCGAGCAAAACTCCGCTACATTGTTAAGCTCCTACTTAGAGGGTGGGCGTGACTCTCTTTCCTCACCCTGGTTCCTGGGGAATGGACGGTTCGAATGGATGCCAGGTATGCGTTTCTCGCCCTTTGAACTGAAGCGAGGCTCGTCCGCCGAAGCCTCCAGCGGCTGTTTGGTGGTGTAGGCGGCTTGATTGAACAGGCCGCCAGAAGGCGCCTTGGCCACCATGAAGACTCCAAATGCTTTGCCGTTCACGTACGAGGACGACAGATAGTCGGCGAGCATCGGTCCGTTCTGCGAGTTTGGCAACCAGCTAATCTGCATTGCGCCCGCGCCCACATCTTTTCCGGCTGTCCAGGTCTTGCCTCCATTCGTGGACGTGGTAAAGCCCACGTGTACCCGGCAGGTCGAAGAGTTACAGTTCGCTTGCGGATAATAGTAGAAAGTTGTGGTTAGATGGGCCGTCTTACCGGAAGTGGCACGATCCACTGCCAGGCCAGGAATGAAGTGGTCCACCGTGCTGCTGAGCGGATCTATGGGAATGCGAGCGGGGTTGGTCCACTTCGTCCCGTTGGTGGAAGTGATGAATACCAGATCATTGGTGCTGCAGCCTGAGCGGAAACTGCAATCCGACCACACCACGTAGAGCTTCCCCGCCTTGTCAATGCCGGTGGACGGAAATGGCAGGGAATCGGAGCGCACATTACCGTTACCAAACACGTTGACCGGCGCGATCTGGAAGGTCGAACCCCAACTCGCACCACCATTGGTCGAAGTGAATGCCATCATGTTATTTCCCAGGAACGGGACCACGACTGTGCCATTCGGCAGTACCAGCGGTTCGGCCCCCGAGCCACCAGCTTGGTCGGCCGTCCCTACACCCGCGCTCCAAGTCAACCCGCCGTCGTGAGAGGTGCTCATTTGAATGAGGCCGGTGCTGAACGCCTGATCCCATTCCGAGTAGCAATTGCCATAGAATTTGCTTGTGGGAGTGTTGTCGCAGGTAATCCAGTTCTTGTCATCCACTTCGTTGCCATCCACTGTGATGGGATTGCTCCAGTGGAGTCCATCCGTGGAGCGGCTGACCGCAACATTCACTCCCGCGTTTGAAAGGAGAAGGCCCTGAATCAGCCACACCTTGTGTTTTGCATCATAAATTACCGCCGCATCGCTGGCCGCGCTGGCGCTGCCATGCTTGAAGTTCACCGTCCATCCCGGGAGAGAACCGAAGGTCCAAGTCTTGCCGCCATCGGTGGAGGTGCTAAATCCCAGGTCGGCGCCGCCGCCGGGGGCAATGCGTGCCACCTGGAAAGTAGCCACCATCGTGGAACCCCAGGAATAGGTGTCCGGTTCAACTTCGGTCTTGTGTTGAGCGTCGGAGTCGGTGAAGCTGTCGGAGCTGATCTTTACGAGCGTGAACTGCGCGTGTGCTGGCGCAACCATGGCGAGGGAGATCGCAAACGCCAACACCAGTGTGAAGAAGGCAGACATGTTCCTGCCACTTTGAGACCTAAGGGAATTTCGAATCATTGAGATTGTCCTTGTACCCAGGAGTTTACCGCTCGTATAGCCGCTGCCGTTTGAATGGGGAGTGCATTCGAGGAACGCAACGAGACTCGGTAGTAGTACCGCTTGCAGAACATACACCGGTACTCTCACGCTGTCAATGTGAAGCTTATTGCACTTTCACCGCGGGGGACCGCGCATCTGAAGGGTGAAGCAGAAAAAACAAAAACACCGCCGGTATGTTGCGCCGGCGGTGTTGAGCAAGGTTCCACTACTTCTTCAAGTCCGAGCTGGGTGGAGCAGGAGTCTCCCTTTCACCCTGAGTCCTGGAGAATGGCCGGTCCGAATGGACATTCGGTATGCGTTTCTCGCCTCTCGAACTAAAGCGAGGCTCGTCCGCCGAAGCCTCCAGCGGCTGCTTGGTGGTGTAGGCCGCTTCATTGAACAGGCCGCCGGAAGGCGCCTTGGCCACCATGAATACTCCAAATGCTTTGCCGTTCACGTACGAGGACGACAGATAGTCGGCCAGCATCGGTCCGTTTTGCGAGGCCGGCAACCAACTGATCTTCATCGGGCCAGCCCCCACATCCTTTCCAGCTGTCCAAGTCTTGCCTCCGTTCGAAGATGTGGTAAAGCCGACGTGGATCTCGCAGGTCGAATCGGTGCAGTCGGCCTGTGGATAGTAATAGTAAGTTGAGGTGAGGTGGGCGGTTTTGCCGGAGGTGGCGCGATCCACTCCGAGCCCGGGAATGAAGTGGTCCACGGTGCTCTTGAGCCCGTCGATGGGAATGCGAGCGGGTGCGGTCCACTTGGTCCCGTTGGTCGAGGTGCTCATCACCAGATCATTGGTGCTGCAGCCTGAGCGGAAACTGCAATCCGACCACACCACGTAAAGCTTTCCCGACTTGTCAATACCGGTTGAGGGTAAGGGCAACCCGACGCTCCGCAAACTGCTAACCCCCTGGAAGGTGTTGACGTTGGCGATGGTGAAGCTCGAACCCCAACTCACGCCACCATCGGTCGAAGTGAATGCCTGCATGTTATTGCCCAGGAACGGCACTACCACCTGGCCATTCGGCTGCACCAGAGGCTCAGCGCCTAAGCCGCCGGCTTGATCTGCAGATGTCTTGGCTGGTCCCCAGGTAAGGCCGCCGTCCGTGGAGGTACTCATGAAGACGGTCCCACTGTCCCATTCGGTGTAGCAATTGCCATAGAACCGGCTCTTGGCGTTGTTGTCGCAGGTGATCCAGTTCTTGTCATCTCCGCCGCTGCTATCCACCGCGATTGGGTTGTCCCAGTGGAGGCCGTCCTTGGAGCGGCTGACGGCGACATTAACTCCAGAGTTGCCGATGGGAAGACTGGAAATCAGCCACACCCCGTGTTTGGCGTCATACACTACTGACGCGTCGCTGGCCGCCGAGTAGGTTCCGTGCTTGTAGTTGACGGTGAGTCCTGGGAGATAACCGAAGCTCCAGGTCTTGCCGCCATCGGTGGAAGTACTAAATCCCAAGTCCGCGCCGCCCCCCTGGTCAACGCGAGCCACTTGGTACGCGGCCACCATGGTTGACCCCCAAGAGTACGTGTCAGGCTCAACTTCGGTTTTGTGCTGGCTGGAGGAGTTATGGAAGCTGTCGGTGCTGATCTTGACCAGAGTGAACTGCGCGTGTGCCGGCGCGGCCATGGCGAGGAAGATCGCAAGTGCCAACGCGCAAGCCAGGAAAGCAGAAGTGTTGCCGCTTTGATACCTGTAAGAAACTTGATTCATCGGATTGTCCTCGAAGGCTGAGAGTGAACTCCTCATGGAACGACCGCGATCCCAAAAATGGGGAGTACATTTCCGAGTAACTACGGATGCGGTAGTAGATCAGTGTGCGCGAAGATACATCGGAGAATCGGCCTCTGTCAATGTGAAGTATTTTTCATCTTTTGCATGCTGACCGAGCGGTGTCTTGTTTAGTCACTTAGCGTGACGGATTCGTGCTACTACAATCGCGCTGGGGAGGAAATCTTTATGACTATCTTCAATGAGGGCCGGAGCAAGATCATCAATGCGGATTCAAACCCGATTTTGCGCCTGCTCGGGTTGGGCATCGTTGCCTTTGTGCTGGTGATTCTTTTCTTTACCTCCGTGGCCAGGGTCGAATCCGGCAGCGTGGGCGTGCTCACGCTTTTTGGGCGAGTGACGGGTGAGGTGCTGCCCGAGGGCATCCATGTGGTCAGTCCGTTCAAGACCAACAACGAGATGTCGATTCGCACCCAGGAGATCAAAGAGTCGGCCAGCGTGCCTTCCAGCGAAGGTCTGGTAATGAACCTGGATACCTCGCTGATCTTCCATGTGGATCCGGCCAAGGCTTCGGACGTGTACCAAAAGATTGGCCCGAATTATCAGGCGGTGCTGATTGAGCCCAATCTGCGGGCGGCCATCCGCGAAGCCACGGCTTCGCACAGCGCCAATGCGCTTTACACCGGCGAACGCGAGATGGTAGCCAAGCAGATTTTTGACCAGCTTGGCGGCCTGCTCGGGCAACGCGGATTTGTCGTGGAAAGTATTCTGCTGCGCGACATTCAATTGCCGGCGACGCTGAAGTCCTCGATCGAATCCAAGCAGCAGGCCGAGCAGGAAGCCCTCGCCATGAGCTTCCGCCTGCAGAAGGAAACTCAAGAGGCCCAACGCAAGCGCATCGAGGCGCAGGGTATCCGGGATTTCCAGCAGATCGTGGCCCAGGGCATCAGTCCGCAACTCCTGGAGTGGAAGGGCATTGAAGCCACCGAGAATCTTGCCAAGAGTCCCAATAGCAAAGTCGTGGTGATCGGAAACAATAAGAATGGCCTGCCGCTGATCTTGGGGCAGTAAACAGCGGGCAGTAGACTGCCCTGATCTCTACTTTTAGGACCTCCGCGGAAGGCCAAAAGCCGTGCCGGGCGCGGCTTTGCAAAATTCTTTACCTTGACAAGCTGGTACGCCTGGGGCACAGTTACGTCTAACTTGGCCCCTCAAGCCCGGCTTACTGAGGATGGAAGCGCCGCGTTTGAGAGACGGAGCCAAATTCCCAGGGGGTAACATGAAACGTGTTGCTGCGGTTCTCGTACTGCTGGTTTCACTTGGCGCATCGCTTGCGCTTGCGCAGGCTCCGGATCGACATCACCACGGGGTTCAGAACGTGGTTGTAATTTTTCAGGAAAATCGCTCGCCTGACAACCTGTTTGGAAGCAACCCAAACTTCTTGCCGGGTGTGGACATCGCCACCAGCGGGTTGAATTCCAAGGGGCAGACAATCCCGCTGACGCCCGTACCGCTGGCCAACAAGTACGATTTGAGTCACGCCCATTCGGCGTTCGTGTCGATGTACGACAATGGGCAAATGGACGGAGCCGACAAAATCCCAGTGACCTGCGGCAAGGGGGCGACGGGTTGTCCGCCCCCCAATCCCCAGTTCAAATATGTGGACAATTCGACCGGACTTCTGAATCCCTACTTCCAGTTGGCTGAACAGTACACCTTCGGCGATCGCATGTTCCAGACCAACCAGGGGCCAAGCTTCCCCGCGCACCAATTCATCATTTCCGGAACCTCGGCGCCCAGCGTGGACAGCGATTTGTTCGCCGCAGAGAACCCGGCTGGGGCTCCGAATGCTGGTCTCAATACTGGATGTACGGCTCCTGCCGGCGAATTCGTGAGGATGATTGATCCCAGCGGTAGCGAGTCGCAGAAGCAGTACCCGTGCTTTGAGCATCTGACCCTGGCGGACTTGCTCGACTACGCTGGTGTGAGTTGGCGATATTACACCCCGTCGGCAGGTACCCTCTGGACGGGACCAAATGCGATTTATCACTTGCGTTTCGGCTCGGATTGGAACAATGACGTGGTTCTGAATCCAGCCCAGGTCTTGACCGACATTGCCAATGGTCAGCTGGCCAACGTGAGTTGGGTGATTCCCGCCGGGCAGGAATCGGACCATGCGGGAGGTAACGAAGGTTTGGGGCCGTCCTGGGTGGCATCGATTGTCAATGCCATCGGCCAGAGTCAGTATTGGGACAACACTGTCATCTTGATCACGTGGGACGATTGGGGTGGATGGTATGACCACGTCGCCCCGACCGTGATCAACTCTTATGAATACGGTTTTCGCGTACCCCTGATCGTCGTCTCTCCCTTTGCCAAGCAGGGTTATGTCTCTCACGTTACCCATGATTTCGGCAGCATTCTGAGGTTCATCGAAGAGAATTACCACCTGCCTTCGCTCGGATATGCCGACGCATTGGCGGATGACCTCTCGGATTGTTTCGACTTTCACCACCACAATGTCTTTCACAAGATTCCAGCATCGTACGACGCCAAGTATTTCTTGAACGACAAAACGCCCCCTGAAGACCCAGACAACGATTGACGGAAGGCGCTAAGGACAAACCGATCCGTTACGGCTTGGCTGCGAAGCGCACGAAGGCACATCCGCCCTGCTAGGATATGCCTCGTGCCTCCGCTCCTCGATGTGCGGCGTCTTAATGTCGAGTTCCCCGCGCCGGGCCCGAGTGCACAGTCTTTGCTTGCGGTTCGCAACCTCAGTTTGAGCATCGCACCCTGCGAGGTCCTTGGCCTGGTCGGCGAATCCGGCTCGGGGAAATCCGTTACCTCACTAGCACTCATGCGCCTGCTTCCGCCGCAAGCGCGAGTTGCCGGCGAACTTCTTTTTGCCAACGGAAACAGCTCAGCCCGTGATCTGTTGAAGCTTCCCGACGAAGAGATGCGGAGCCTGCGGGGATCGCAGGTGGCTATGATTTTTCAGGAGCCCATGACCGCGCTGAATCCGGTGATGCGGGTGGGGGATCAGATCGCCGAGGCCATCGCGGTGCACACTCAGGTCACAAGCAGGGCAGCCTGGGATCGTGCCGTGGCCGCGATGGAAGATGTCGCCATCCCGAATCCGGCTCTTCGTGCCAGAGATTACCCGTACCAACTTTCCGGGGGCATGCGCCAGCGGGTCATGATTGCCATGGCCGTGGTGAATCGACCGGCGTTGCTGATCGCCGATGAGCCCACTACCGCTCTCGATGTTACAGTGCAGGCGCAGATTCTCGAACTCCTCGCTGAATTGCGAGCCAAGTTTGGCCTGGCGATGCTGTTCATCTCGCATGACCTCGCGGTAGTCTCCCACGTCGCCGACCGCATTGCGGTGATGTACGCGGGCAACCTCGTGGAACTGGGATCGAAGCACGAAATCTTCCATGCTCCAGCGCATCCCTACACGCGAGGACTTTTGAATGCAGTGCCCACACTGAAAACGGATCGTACGCGTCCGCTCGAAACCATCGAAGGGACGGTGCCGCCCATGTATGCGATCCCTCCGGGATGTCCGTTCGAGCCTCGTTGTGACTTTCGCGTGGCGGAATGCGCGCGCACTCTGCCGCCATTGCTGGAGGTAGCGCCGGGCCACTGGGCTCGGTGCCCGGTGGTCAATCCGTGATGGAAGCCCGTCGGCGTGGAGCGGACACTTGTCCGCTTTTAGTTCTTGTTGTCCATGGCATCAAGAACCAACATCCAAAGCAACGATGGCGGAACAGGAGTGTCCGCCCCACTCGGGTCCTGCTCAACCCTTCCATCCGTGTGGTCTATAATCGCCATGCCCGGTGACCAGTGCGCGTACTCCTGTTAAGCGACATTCACAGCAATCTCGAAGCTCTTGAGGCCTGTCTCGCCGCCGCTCCAGCTTACGATATCGCCGTCAATCTCGGTGATATCGTCGGCTACGGAGCGAGCCCCAATGAGGTCATCGAACGCTCGCGCAGATTGGGGAAGTTCTTCGTACGCGGCAATCACGACAAAGCGGTGTGCGGCCTGATTGACCTCAAGGATTTCAATCCTGTCGCCGCCCTGGCTTCGGTATGGACCCGCGATCAGCTCACCCGGGAAAATCTGGAGTGGCTCCGTTCCCTGCCGCAGGGGCCTGTCCGGATCGAAGCCCTTCCCGATGTTCAATTCGCACACGGCTCGCCGGTCGATGAAGATGAATACGTGGTGACCGCAGGCGATGCGGTCGAACCGCTCTTGGCGGCTCCGGCGAAGGTCACGTTTCTCGGGCACACCCATCTGCAAGGCAGCTTTACGTTGAGCGGCGATCACATTGACTCGATTCATCCCGCCTACCGGACCGTCGGACAAATCGAGAGCTCTGAGTTCCCGCTCAAGAATGATCTCGCCTATCTGGTCAATCCCGGTTCCGTGGGACAGCCGCGGGATGGCGATTGGCGGGCAGGCTTTGCGGTTTTCGATTCGGATGCTCGCATCGTTGCGTTCTACCGCGTGCCCTACAATCTGACGAGCGCGCAGGATCGTATTCTTGCCGCCGACCTGCCGCAGCGTTTAGCCACCCGCCTGGCCGCGGGAAGGTGAGCCCGAAGAACGTTAATGGAGGCCGGGCGTCCCTGCCCGCCAAGACGGGCTAGGACGCTCGTCCTCGACGACGCTGCGGGCATTTGACACCCTGTGTGCAAAGTAGTCTCATCATCAATCGCGGTGCGGGCTTTTCCGCACTGGTTGTTGTGCTCATCATCGTTCGAGGAAAAGCTCAAATGAAAATGAACTGTTGCAATTCGGCAAAACTTGCGTTCCTAACTACTTTGCTGACGGGTTGCCTCGCAGTTACTGGCGCTCAGGCGCAAGGTACCGGTGCAGCCGCACGAAACTTCGATCAAGTGGCGATCTCGCCGGATGGAACTCGCGTTGCCTGGGTGCAATCGTCAGCCAATGCATCCGGCGAACCAACCGGCGGCTCCGCTATCTATGTTCAGGATTTAAGGTCTACCAACTCCAAGCCGAAACGCATCTCCGCGAGCACCGATATTCAGGCCGCAACTGAGGACACCATCAGTTGGTCGCCGGATAGCAAACACCTGGCTTTTCTATCCGACGTTGCAGGCGATGGGCAATCGAACTTCTACATAGTTAACGTGGATGGGGGAGGCGCACGGAAGCTGACCAGCCTCAAAGGCTTTCTGGCCGATCCGGCTTGGTCTCCCGATGAAAAGACGCTGGCATTTCTGTTCACGGAGAACGCTCTGCGGGTTGCCGGTCCGTTGATGCCGATGGTGCCCGAGACCGGCGTCATCGATCAAAAGATTTACGAACAGCGGTTAACCCTGGTGGACCTTGCGTCTGGTAAAGTCCGCCAGCTCTCGCCGCCGGACATGTACGTCTACCAGTACGACTGGTCGCCAGATGGCAGGAGTTTCGCTGCGATCGCGGCACACGGCGCCGGAGACTCCAATTGGTACGTGGCTCAGCTCTACACTCTGAATGCGGAAAACGGACAACTCGATTCAGTTTACAAACCCGCTTTGCAGATCGCGGTGCCACGCTGGTCTCCGGACGGCAAGACGATTGCATTCATTGGTGGGCTCATGAGCGATGAGGGCTCGATCGGCGGCGACATTTTTACTGTGCCTGCCACCGGAGGCGATGCTCATGATGTGACCCCCGGCATTGCGGCGTCTCCGTCCTGGTTGTACTGGGAATCGCCGAGCAAGATTCTCTTTACAGAGAACATCGATGGTCAGGCCGGGGTGTCGCGGATTGATCTTTCGAGTGGAAAAATCTCATCGCTGTGGACTGGCTCGGACGTGATGTCTACCGAAGTTGACGGCGTACCTGCCGTCTCGCTAGCGGCGGATCGCCAGAGTTCCGCAGTGATCCGGAATTCCGCTGCGCACCCGCCGGAAATTTGGGCTGGACCGATGGGGGAGTGGAAGCAAGTCACGCATATCAATGACGGTGTTCGCCCTAGTTGGGGCGGCCTGAGGAGCCTCCATTGGCCTAACGGCGACATGAAAATTCAAGGTTGGCTTATGTCTCCCGCGAACTACGATCCGAACAAACGCTACCCAATGGTCGTGGTGGTGCACGGCGGCCCTGCCGGAGTCGCGCATATTGGATGGCCGGAAGCGTTCTTCAATACCTACGACCTCTCCGCCCACGGATATTTCGTGCTCTATCCGAACCCTCGCGGCAGCTTCGGGCAAGGGGAGAAATTCACGCAAGCCAATGTTAAGGATTTCGGTTACGGAGATTTCCAGGACATTTTGAAGGGTGTCGACGAGGTCGTAAAAACTTTGCCGGTGGATAACAATCGCATCGGCATTACCGGCTGGAGCTACGGCGGCTACATGACCATGTGGGCAGTGACCCAGACCAACCGTTTTCGCGCCGCCGTGGCCGGCGCCGGCCTCGCGAACTATCAGAGTTACTACGGACAAAACGATATTGACGAATGGATGCCCCCCTATTTCGGCGCGACTGTATACGACGACGCTGGGGTCTATGCCAAGAGCTCACCCATCACTTTCATCAAGAATGTGAAGACGCCCACCCTGGTGCTGGTCGGCCAATACGATGGCGAATGCCCCATGCCACAATCCCGCGAATTCTGGTGGGCGCTCAAGACGCTAGGCGTGGAAACGCAACTCGTAGTCTATCCCGGCGAAGGCCACGAATTCCTCCAGACCGAACATCGCCGAGACGTAATCGAGAGGCTGACCAAATGGTTCGATCACTATTTGAAATAACTAAGCTGAAAAGATTGTGTGGGGACGGGCGACTCGCCCGGCCGCACCGAGCGCAGGGCAGTGTAAACTTTCGCCATGCCCTCGTACTCCTCATCCCGCGCCACTAAAGACCTGTTCAGCGCTCACGACAACCCTCCGGAGCACCACCTCGTCGCTTTCAGCGACGGCGGTGCGCGCGGCAATCCCGGACCGTCCGGTTACGGCGTCGTCATTCAAGATGAAGCGGGACGAAAAGTTGCCGCGCTCAGTGAATACTTGGGCCATCAGACCAACAATTTTGCCGAGTATCAGGGTTTGATCGCGGCACTCGAGTATGCAGTGGCCCATGGCCACAAGGCACTCAAGGTGATCAGCGACTCCGAACTGCTGGTACGGCAAATCAAGGGCATCTATAAAGTGAAGAACGCCGCACTACAGGATCTCCACCGACGCGCCAAGGAACTGATCGCGCAACTGACCTGGTTTTCCATCGGCCACGTTCTCCGCGGACACAACGAAGAAGCCGACCGCTTGGCCAACGCCGCCATGGACAAAGGCATGGGACGTGTAACGCGGGCGCCCTCGCCCGCGGCTCTACCTGGAAACATTCCGGAAGCGCGACAAGAGTTCAACGGAGTCGTTCGCGAAGGGAAGATCGAGCTGCTAGACAGCAAACTCCCCGAAGGAACCCAAGTCCAAGTGCGAGTAAAAAAATGATTCGCGCCAAAACATACGTGGGGACAGCCGCCCCCGGCTGTCCTGTCGAGCGAAGCTCGACTCAGACAGCAACTATTCGTTGACCACCGGATTCCTAAGCGTGCCCACACCCTCCACACTGATCTCAATCACGTCCCCCGCAACGACTGGGCCCACGCCTTTAGGAGTGCCCGTCGCAATCAAATCCCCGGGAACAAGCGTCATCGCCTGCGAAATATAGTGAAGCAGCACATTGAGTGAAAAAATGAAATCGCGGGTATTGCCCTGCTGGCGCACCTCTCCGTTCACTCGAGTTTCCACGCCAACTCCAGCCCAGGGATCAATCTCATCGGTCACCAGCGGGCCCACCGGGCAAAAGGTGTCGAAACCTTTGGCGCGAGTCCATTGGCCGTCTTTGTTTTGCAGGTCACGCGCGGTCACATCGTTAACGCAGGTATACCCAAGAATGTAAGGACGCACATCCTCATCGACTCCGAGCTTGTAGCATTTTTTACCAATCACGACTCCGAGTTCCCCTTCGAAGTCCACGCGCTGCGAAAGTCTCGGACGCCGGATTGTGCCGCCGGGTCCTAGCAACGAAGACGGAGGCTTGAAGAAGAGCAAGGGTTCGGCTGGCACCTCATTGCCCAGTTCGGCAGCGTGCTCGCGATAGTTGCGGCCCACACAAACGATCTTCGATGGGCGGACCGGGGCGAGCAACTTGGCCTCGACCAGAGAAATATGGTCGATCCGCTTGGAAGGCAGGTCTTCCATATCGCCGCCATCTTGCTCGGGCGGTTTGAGCAGCAGCCTTGTGATCTGCTCCACTCCCGCTACTGCCTCAACCAAGCCGTAGTGGGGCTGTCCGTTCAATTCGAACCCGCAATATTTCATCGGAACCTCAGCACCATGCACCTGGCACTTGGCATTTAGCAGTTAGCTCCTTCTAACGCTCAAACGCATAAGGCTGAATGCCAATGCCAACTGCCAATTGCTGTTTTATGGTATAGCTTCGCTCGCCTCCTGCGATCGCGCGCTCTCGTTCCCGCGCACATCGACTGCCGAAACGGAGTAGACGTATGTCGTTCCCGACGCGACATTCATATCGCGAAACGCTGACGTCTTCACCAGTTCTGAATTGATTTTCACCGGTTCCGCGCCGGCTTCATGGCGGAAGACGTTGTAGCCCGCAAGATCAGCGTCGGTGTCCGGAGCCCAGATTAAATCAATGAACGGTTGCTGACCTACTCCCGAAAACACTGCCTGCAGGCCGGAGGGCACAGCGGGTGGAAACACATCGTGAGCGAAGACTCTTACGGCGGGCGTGTCATCCCCTTCGAACTGGGTCTCGGTTCTGTCTTCTTCTGGGATCAGTGTGACCACACTTACTCGGTACGAATATGTTTTCTCCCACTCGAAGGTATGGTCCACGAGCTGGGTCGCGGAGGATGCGTCAACCGACACCTCTCCCACCACTGTGTCAGTATTTCCACCTTCCAGACGACGATACACACGATAAGTCTGTCGCAACGCCCCTGTTTCGGGCGCACCTGGAATCCTAGTCCAACTCAAAACCACCCCTTCCGCCGTCACTTGAGCTTGAAAATCGGAGAGTGGGGGCTGAGCGGCCACCGCCGGCACATGGACAACATTCGAGATTCCGGCGCTTCGTCCATTTCCATTCAGCACTGAGACGGTATAAAAAATCCGTGCACCAGGGTTCTCACCCAGAAGCGCTCGCGGAAGATTATCTGTGTAGTTCGCTTGCACCTTCGCAACCGGCTTCGCAGATTTGGTTTTCTGAGGGCTTGCTCCGGGAAGCTGTGGCGCAGGGACTTCTCCCACCGGATTCGCGCACTCACTCATTGCGGAATCTAGACTTCTGCAAATGCGAGTGGGGCCGACGTGCCGCAGCGGAAGGCGATCCGTGGTATCAGAGGGCGCTGTCCAGACCAGGTAAACGCTGTCGCCTTTTCGCACCGCCCGAAGATCGGCAACCGGCTCAGGAAGTTCCAACGATGGAGGCTTTGGGACGCCGGGAACGCCGCAGCCGACAAGGCCAGCAGTGCCAGAAATCAATAACACAAGCTTCGAGACGAATTGCGCCATCGGCGGAAGAACAAGGTTACCAGACAGAGTGGGTAATGGAGGACGGGCGTCTCGCCCGTCTAGTCTTACGCACTAACAACCTGTCCGCCATCCCTGCCAGGCAGGGACGGGCGAGACTCCCGTCCTCCATTGGTGAGAGACCTTACAAGATGTAGCGCGACAGATCCTGGTCTTTCACGATATCCGCCAGCATGTGACGCACATAGTCAGCGTCCACGTTGAAGTGCTCGCCTTTTTTATCTGGGGCGTCGAAACTGATCTCATCCAACACGCGCTCCATGATGGTATGCAGGCGGCGCGCTCCGATGTTTTCCGTGCCTTCGTTCACCCGGAAAGCAAAGCGGGCAATTTCTTCCAGCGCATCCTTAGTGAATTCCAGCTTCACGCTTTCGGTTTCGAGTAGCGCGGTGTACTGCTTTACTAGCGAAGACTTGGGCTCGGTCAAAATCCGGATGAAGTCTTCCATGGTAAGCGACTGCAGTTCGACACGAATAGGGAACCGGCCTTGCAACTCCGGAATCAAATCGCTGGGCTTGGAAACGTGGAACGCTCCCGCTGCCACAAACAGAATGTGGTCGGTACGAACCATGCCATAGCGCGTGTTAACCGTAGTTCCTTCCACGATGGGCAGGATGTCGCGCTGCACTCCTTCGCGTGAAACGTCAGGCCCGTGACCGCTTTCGCGGCCCGCGATCTTGTCGATCTCGTCGAGGAAGATGATGCCCGAATCCTCCACTCGATCAATGGCGGTGCGGGTCACCTGATCCATATCAATCAGCCGTTGCTCTTCTTCCTGGATCAGGTACTCAAACGCCTCATTGACCTTCATCTTCCGCTTTTTCGTGCGCTGGCCGAAAATGTTGGGCAACATGTCCTTGATGTTGACGTCCATCTCCTCGACACCCTGATTGGAGATGATCTCGAAAGATGGGAACGCGCGCTCGCGCACATCGATTTCCACCGTGCGTTCATCCAGCTTGCCTTCCCGCAATTGCTGGCGCAGCTTTTCGCGTGTTCGGCTCTGCGATTCGCCAGACGACGACACAGTCGTTCCTTCGAGAATGAACCCAGCCTGTGCAGCCTCGGCGGGGCGAGACGGCGCAGCCGCGGGCGGCAAGAGGATGTCCAGCAGGCGTTCCTCGGCGTTTAGTTCGGCCTTGTCCGCTACGTCTTCCAGCTTTTCCTCGCGCACCATCTCTATCGCGATTTCGACTAAGTCGCGGATCATGGACTCAACATCCCGCCCGACATATCCAACCTCGGTGAACTTCGACGCTTCTACTTTGAGGAAAGGCGAGTTGGCGAGCTTAGCCAGGCGGCGGGCGATCTCTGTTTTTCCCACACCGGTAGGCCCAATCATGATTATGTTCTTGGGAATAACTTCTTCGGCGAGATCGGGCGCGAGCTTCTGCCGCCGCATGCGATTGCGCAGCGCAATTGCCACCGCGCGCTTGGCGTCCTTCTGTCCGATAACGTGCTTGTCCAGTTCGGCAACGATCTCACGTGGCGTGAGTTCGTCGAGAGCAATCTGTTCTTCGTCCACGGTTCCGGGTAGATAAATGGCCATAATGAGATCTGGGGCTTCAGGCTTCAGGCTCTAGGCTTCAGGCTTCAGGCTTCAGGCATTTCAACTTGCCCCGAAGCCCGAACCTCACAGTTCTTCAATCGTCACTTTGTCATTCGTATAGATACACATGTTGCCGGCAATCTTCATCGCCTCTTCCGCGATCTGATGGGCGGAGAGCTGAGTGTGCGCCGCCAGCGCCTGCGCCGCCGCTTGCGCGTACGGTCCGCCGCTGCCGATAGCGGCAATTCCGCCATCCGGCTCGATCACGTCGCCCTGGCCGCTGAGCAGGAAAGTCTGCTCCTTATCCGAGACTAGCAGCAGGGCTTCCAGATGCCGCAAGAACTTGTCCGTCCGCCAATCCTTCGCCAATTCCACGGCCCCTCGGCCGATGTTGCCATGATACTGCTCCAACTTCGCCTCGAAACGGCTAAAAAGTGAAAAAGCATCCGCGGTCGAACCCGCGAACCCGGCGAGAATCTTATCCTGATATAAACGGCGGATTTTCTTGGCGGTATGTTTGATCACGCCCTCGCCGAGCGTGACTTGGCCGTCGCCGGCCATCACCACATGGCCGTCACGCCGGACACACAGAACGGTGGTCGAACGCACTAGACGCTTCCTGCTCATGAGCGCAATTTTTCATTATAGCAGCGCAGAGCATGGTCCATCATCAGGCACACCGCTTAGTAGCCGGATGCTTCTAGATTTCATGGAAAACGATGTGCTGCCCAAACTAGGGAGATCACAATCGCCGGTAGAAGGGTCAAAGTTGCCGAGAAGATCAGGCCAACGCGAAAAACTTTCGGGCGTATAGTCTCGGTTTGTTCCGTATTACCCCAAGCCCAAAGAAGCTCAGTAACCCATCCAAGTGTGTAGCAGAGATTCGCTGCAATTGCGTAAAAAGCAGCCTCCATGAATGGGCTGCCAATATCCTGATCTGCTCCGAATACGCGATTTCCAACAAATGCGATGACGAACGCGGACAAAACCCCGACCGCCAGAATGACAAGGTTAAACGGAACCCTCCGAAGCTCCCACCAAACGATGGCGTCCCATGGGCGTTTCATGCGTACTAAGCTACCGCTGCCTAGTCTCCGCGTCCAGCAAAGAAAACCAATTCAGAAAAGCCCAGCGTCAGCCGGTTAGCTCGCCACCACATCCGCCATTCGTACCGCGTCGACGCAAGCTCGCACATCGTGAGTGCGAATAATGTGTGCCCCTTTTAGGATAACTGCTGTTTCCCCGGCGATGGTACCGTAGAGCCGCTCGGCCACAGGTGCATCCTTGCCGTTCCGCGCCAGGGCTCGTCCGATGAACGACTTGCGTGACACTCCTGCCAGCAATGGATAGCGCAGCTCATGCAACTCGTCGAAGCGCTTGAGCAGCGGGTAATTCTCCTGAAAACTCTTGCCGAATCCAAACCCCGGATCGAGCACGATCCGCTCGCGCTTCATTCCCGCCCTCAGGGCAAGCTCGGCCCAGTCCCGGAGTTCGCGTTTCACCAACGTCACAACATCGGATACTGCTGGCAAAGTGCGCCACTCCTCGGGACGTCCCCGCATGTGCATCAGCACGGCGCCGCACTTCAAAGTGGCCAGCGTCCCCACCATGCGCGGATCCCAGCGAAATCCGCTGACATCGTTTACGATCTCAGCTCCAGCTTCAACCGCGGCACGCGCGACATTGGCTTTGTAAGTATCTATCGAGATTACCGCTTCCGGGCGCCTGTGCTTCAGCCCTGCGATCACAGGAATTACCCGCTGCAATTCTTCTGGTTCGCTGAGCGGCGGTTTGTCTGGATGTGGTTGGCCAACCGGCGCCGGATTCGCGGCTGCGATTTTCTCGGAAGGGAGCACCCGGGCTCCCGGCCGTGTCGATTCGCCGCCCACGTCGACGATGTCGGCCCCCTGCTGCAGCAATTGCAGCCCGTATTCCACCGCGCAATCAGGGTCAAAATGCAGTCCCCCATCCGAAAACGAATCTGGAGTCACGTTGATGACACCCATCACCAGCGTGCGCTTGCCCAATTGCAGTGAGCGCGAACCTAGATTCCATTCAAACACCGGACGCATGGACCCGATTCTAAACCTTGGAAGGCTGTAGGCCGTCTGTCTCTATTTCAAAGATCGTTGCGTAAGGGTTTTGCATAATAGGCGCAAGAAAGTGCGACTATTCCCAAACCATCAACAATAATCCCTCTCTTGTGCCGGATTTCACTTGACTTTGGCTGTAGCCAAGATAGGATGCTTCTCCGCGGGCTATATCGCTTCTGGATGGCAAGATTAGCCCCAACACCCTTGCAAGAAAAAAACTCAGGAGGAGACTCAGTGAACAAAACGCTTCGTGTATTACTCTGTTGTGCTGTTGCGCTTACAGTGGTCAGCTTCGCAGCCGCACAAGACATCGGTCACATTTCAGCTGGAGCAGTTCTACCCCCGGCCGCGACGTATACCAATTGCGGAACCGGCTGCACCAGCTACAACACCGGCAGCGGATATTTTGTAACCGGCACAGCCAGCACAATTTCGATAGGACAGGTGCTCGCCCAGGAATTTACCAACACTAAGGGAAAGCCAATCACCAAAGTCATCGAAGCCAATGGGATCTTCGCCGGCGCACCGAAGCTCGGCGCATTGTTGCTGAAAGACGTTAAGTCGACCAGTCTGCCGGGTGGCGCAGTAAAAGGTGGCACGCTGAAGATTCAGAAAAATTGCCCCCCCGCCACTGGCAGTGCACCTTGCACCTATAAACCCAAGGTGAAGGTAGCGACCAAAAAGGGCCAGGACATGTGGCTCTGCCAATACCTGCTCAAGAGTGGTGAAGGTGCGGGCGACGCTGCACTGTGGATGCTCTCGACCAGCGACACGGCTACCGACAATTTCGCGTTCATCAACGGATCCACCTCCAACGGAAGTTGCCTCAAAGAGCCGTGGATTCTGGCTACCGGATCTACACGCTCGGCGATGGAAATTAACTAGCCGATTGTGTCGTTAGTGAGGATTTTGCTCTCGGGAATTCCCCAACAGGCCGCTGCAATTGGCGGCCTGTTTTTCATGTGCCGAATATGTTCGACGGCTTGCCGGTGGACCACGGCCCTCGCCGAGATTCCGCATGTTAGGATTTAACTTGTTATCCCTTCCAGGGGCTTATATCAAATGCAGCAGAGCTGTTTGGCTTTGATCCTCTTTTTGTCGCTGGCCTTGGGGCTGACGTGTGCCCAGGGCCAAGCGAGTAGCCCCACGGGCAATAAAAGCCCATCCGTCCCCGTTCCAACTTCCAGTGTGGCGCCCGATGCCCCAGTGATCACGATCGACGGCCTGTGCGACGATATTCCCTGGTCGATCGCAAAGCCCATCGGGACATCGACAGCAACTGGGAGCGCAAAATCCGGCAGGGCCACCCTACTTGGCAAGGATGCTGCCTGCAAGACTGTCATCACCCGGGCCGCTTTCGAGAGCCTCGCCAGCGAGGTTGTTCCCGGTCAACCCCCGCAAACGAACCTCAAGATTGCGCAATACTACTCCGAACAACTCATCTTCGCCCATCGAGCCCATCGATTAGGCCTTGATAAAGATCCGCATTTTGAGTACTCGGTGAAATTCCAAGACCTGCAGGTCCTGTACCGCACGATGAGCAATTACCTGCAACAGCAGGCGGCCAACATTCCGGAATTTGAAAAGTATTACAAGGAGCATTCGAAGCAATTCGAACAGGTGGAATTGTTGCGACTTACCATCCCCAAGACGAAGGAGCATAGTTCCGAAGCGGGCTCCTCAGCTCCCTCAGCGAGCGTGGACACTGCTGCGGATGAGGCTGCTATGAAGGCGGAAGCAGACAAGCTTCGCAGCGCGGCCGTTGCCGGTGGAGATTTTGAAAAGCTGCAGGACGAGGCATATGCAGCCGCGAACCACGACGAGAACCCCCTTGAGCCAGCCATGGGCAAAGTTACTCGTGGCCGCCTGGGGCAGTTTCAGGAGCTTGTATTCGACGAGTTGCAGCCGGGACAGGTCTCGCAAGTGGTTTCATGGGCGGACTTTTGGGTTATCTTTAAAGTGGTTTCCAAGGGGATGATGCCACGGGACGAGGCGAGGGAATACCTCACGCAACTGCGCATGAAAGAAGCCTGGGATCCGCTTCAAAACTCGGTGAAGCCTCGACTCAACGACTCCTACTTCAAACCGGCTCCGGACGCGGACGCTTCCGAACGGGCGGCTCCAGCCGGACTCCCGGACAACAAGAGCGCATCCGCTCCCCTTCCCCCTTCCAACGTGGCGCCCGAAGACCCGGTAATCACGCTGGATGGCCTGTGCGGAGATACTCCCTGGTCGATCGCAAAGCCTGTTGGGACGTCGAAAGCAACGGATAGCGCCAACCCCGGCGGCGCCGGATCGCAGGGCAGCGATGCTGGCTGCAAGAATATCATCACCCGGGCCGTATTTGAAAAACATGCTCGCGAGATGGCTCCAGGTAAACCTCCTCAAGCTGCCATCGCGATTGCGCGCGGCTACGCCGCACAACTCGTCTTCGCCCATCGGGCCCACGAACTAGGCCTTGATAAAGATCCTCATTTTGACGACATCGTGAAGTTCACGAATCTCCAACTGTTGTCCCGCGCCATGAGCAATCACCTGCAGCAGCAGGCGAACAACATGCCGACAGCGGAATTCAAGAAATATTACAAGGAGCACCCGGACGAATTCGAGCAGGTGGAATTGTTGCAACTTACCATCCCCAAGCATAAGGAGCAGAGTTCCGAAGCAGAATCCTTCGCTCCACCCCCGGAGAACACTCCCCCCGATGAGGCTATGAAGGCGGAAGCAGAGAAGATTCGCAGCCAGGCGATTGCCGGTGGAGATTTTAGAAAGTTGGAGGAGGAGGCCTTTACCGTAGCCGGGGATGTCGATCTCGCCCCTGATCCAGTCGTTGGCAAAGTTACGCGCGACACCGCCAGGCAATTTCAGCAGCTCATATTCGACGAGTTGCAGCCCGGGCAGGTCTCAGAACTGGTCACATACCAAGACTCTTGGCTTATCTTCAAAGTTGTTTCGAAGCAGATTATGCCCCTGGATGAGGCGAAGAAGTTCACCGTACCGTGGATGCAGGAGGCGTCGGATTCGCTGAAAAACTCCGTTCAGCCGCAATTCAATGAAACCTACTTCGTAACCGACCGAAACGAAGCCGGCAAGCCTAGCGGAGACCATGCAAATTGAGTCAGCCCTTGTAAGACACTGGCCAATAGGGGGAGAGAAAGCTTGGTAGGACCAGTCGCGATTCCCTCACCCTTTGACCAGTTGTTCTCAGTCAGCAAGATACTTGCTTCGGGACGGTCTCGGCCCAGTCGGTCTTTTTCACCCGATGCCACAGCCGACCATCCCATGGATCGAAGACGCACGCATCTCATCGTTGTCTCTTGCTTGTTTCTGGCCATCAGTACCTCAGCTCTTTATAGCTCCGTGGCGCGCCATCCTTTCATCGATTTCGACGATCAATACTATGTCACGAATAATGCCATCCTCCACGCGGGACTGAATTGGAAGGTTTTTATCTGGTCCTTTAATGCCGGCTATGCCCAAAATTGGCATCCGCTCACCTGGCTTTCCCACGCGCTGGATTGCCAACTTTACGGATTGCATCCGGCCGGCCATCACCTCACTAATCTTGTGCTTCACGTACTGAACGTGGTGATTCTGTTTCTCTTGTTGCTGCAGGTTACGGGTGCAATAGGGCGCAGTTTCTTGGTCGCCGCATTGTTCGCGGTTCATCCCCTCAACGTGGAAACTGTCGCCTGGGTGGCAGAACGCAAAAGCAGTCTGAGCATGCTCTTTTTCTTGCTCGCGCTTGGCGCCTACGGCTGCTACGCTCGCAACCCAAACCTCAAACGTTACCTTGCCCTGACGGCATTGTTCCTCTTGGGACTGGCGGCGAAACCGATGGTAATCACTCTTCCTTTTGTGCTTCTGCTCCTTGACTTCTGGCCCCTAAAACGAATCCAGGGATGGGACAAGCTATCGGTACCGAACCGCAAGGGACGCCAACCAGATGAGAAAGTAGGATTCAAAAGGTCTGCCTCAAAACCGGAATTCTCTTTCACCCAGGCGTCGTTCTCGCGCCTGGTCTTGGAAAAATTACCCCTCTTAGCGTTCTGTGCCGGCAGTGCTGCGCTCACCATCGTGGCCCAGCGAGCCGTTGCTATCCGGTCCCTGGAAAGCTTCCCGATTAGTGTCCGGTTGGAAAACGCCATCTACGCCTACGCGATGTACCTCTGGAAAACATTCTGGCCCACACGGCTTGCGGTGTACTATCCCCACCCCGGCAACACGCTCCCCGTCTGGCGGGTCGGAGTGGCCGCGCTGTTTCTCGCAGCCGCGAGTGTTTTAGTGTGGAGACAACGCCGGACTCGCCGATATCTTGTGACCGGCTGGCTCTGGTATCTGGGTATCATGGTGCCCGTTGTCGGATTGGTGCAGGTGGGCGATCAAGCCAGAGCGGACCGTTATGCCTATATCCCGCTGATCGGAATCTTCGTGATGGTAGTCTGGGGCGCTGCGGACTGGGCGGACAGCAAGCACATCGGCTTCCGATGGCGCGTGGCAACTGCCACAATCATTCTGGCCGTGTTGTCATTAGTGACGGCACGCCAGATCAGCCATTGGCGGAGTGAGTACGATTTGTGGGCGCATGACTTGGAGGTGGTGCCAGGCAGTGCATTGGCGATCAGTAACCTCGGGGACGCGCTGAACAAGACGGGCCGCGCTGAAGAAGCGTTGCCGTTTCTGGAGAAATCCGCCCGGCTCCTTCCCGCCGACCCGGTCCGGCACGGCAACCTGGCCGTCGACCTGGTGCAGTGCAACCGCTTGCAGGATGCTATCCCAGAGTACGAGACCGCCATTTCGTTGACCGCCGAAGCCCCAGTGCAGTCGCACTACTATGAAAGCCTCGCCGCCGTGTATGACGCGCTCGGAGACTACGCCAAGGTGCGCTCAAGTTACCAGCAGGCCTTGAAGGTTACTCCCCAGCGCAGCACCGACATGGTCCGGTGGCTGACCCAGAGCGTGGCCGCACAACCCTCGGCTCCCCGCTATGTGGAGTTAGGAATATTGCTGCAGCAAACCGGAAAGTTGTCCGAGGCCCGCGCTGCTTACGAGCAAGCCCTCAAGCTAGACCCAAAATTAACCCAAGCCACCGAATACCTGCACGCCCTCGCCCAGGACGGCAAATAGAATTCCCAGCCATGCCATCACCTAGAACGGTGATGCCGGTCACAGCAGGCGTAGCCGAACCGTCGTAGCTTGGGTTTGAAAGGTGCCGGGTCCTGCCTCGCGCGCAAGCGGGCGCAAATCAAGGCAACTCGGAAATATCGGGTTTCTCCCCTACCCGAGCCTTGCCCTCGTCATCGCTCTCCGGGCCGCCGCGAAACCCAGACCGTAACGAATCCTGACCAGCCACGTAATGTGGCGCGAGAAAAAGATGAGAAGCGTGAGGATCGTGCTTCTCGGGCCGTCGAGAGAATTCATTCCTCGGCTTGGCTTTCATTCGATTTGGAAAATAAGGGGGTACGTCATGAACTATAAGAAATTCTCGGGAGCCGCGAGCGTGGCTCTGATGATCGTCATCGCAGTAATTCTGATGCTGGCGCCCGGCGCTTTGGGGCAAAGCAAGTACAAAACGCTGCATAAGTTCACCGGCGGCGCGGACGGGGGCGCGCCTGTCGCCGCGTTGATCCTCGACGCCGCGGGAAATCTCTACAGCACAACCGAATATGGCGGCGCTAATAAAGCAGGCACCCTCTTCAAGCTAACGCCCACGTCGGGCGGCGGCTGGACGGAGAGCGTGCTTTACAGCTTTTGTAGCCAATCGAATTGCGCGGACGGCAAGAACCCCGGGGCCGGCAGCCTGATCTTCGACGTGGTCGGTAATCTCTACGGCACGGCGTCAGGAGGTAAGAATGGCAAGTACTGCTACGATGGGTGTGGTGTCGTCTTCGAGCTGACGCCGACGACGAGCGGCGGCTGGACGGAAAGCGTGCTCTACAGTTTCACGGGCGGCGCGGATGGGGCTGGACCCTCTGCCGGCCTGATCTTCGATACGGCCGGTAATCTCTATGGGCCCACGTGGCAAGGCGCGCATATTACCTCCTTCTGCTATGACGGATGTGGTGTCGTCTTCAAGTTGACGCCGGGATCAAACGGCTGGACCGAGAGCGTGCTTCACACCTTCAGGGACAAATCGGACGGATCAAATTCCAGTGCCGAGTTGATCTTGGACAGTACCGGGAATCTCTATGGCGAGGCGTGGAACGGCGGCAGATATGGCTATGGCAACGTCTTCAAGCTGACGCCCAACTCCGACGGAACCTGGACAGAACATGTACTGCACCAGTTCAAGGGCGGCAAAGACGGGGCCGAACCCCAAGGCCGCCTGATCTTTGACAGCGCCGGTAACCTCTATGGCACAACACGGAACTTCTTCTCCGGGGGACATGGCATCGTGTTCAAGCTCGTGCCCAACTCCGACGGAACCTGGACCAAGCATACCCTGCATCAGTTCACGGGTGGCAGAGACGGAGCTTACCCATATGCCGGCCTGACCTTCGACTCAGCCGGAAATCTCTACGGCACTACGAATGCCGGTGGCGCTTATGGATATGGCGTCGTCTTCAAGTTGACGCCGAGCGCCAACGGAGGCTGGGAGGAGAAGGTGCTCCACCATTTCATGGGGGGCAAGGACGGAGGCAATCCCTATGCTGGGCTGATCCTCGACGCGGCAGGAAATCTCTATGGCACGGCAACGAGCGGCGGGAGGGGGAACGGTGTGGTGTTTGAGATCACGCCGTAGTTGGCTTCTCCGGCTGCTCGGGGTTTGAGTAGCGAGCGGCCGGAGACCAGATCATGGTTAGCGATTGTGATGTACGCGAGCCAATGAAATCGTCTGCAGTCAGCCCGATGCTACAATCACCCGTCCCATGGATCGAAAGCCTTCCTACTTTGTCCTCGTCGCGTGCCTGTGTCTCGCCGTCGCAACCTTGGCCGTTTACGGCCGCGGCGCGCGCAATCCCTTCCTGCACGTAGACGATCAAAACTACGTTACGGAAAACCCTCACGTACAAGGAGGCGTAACCTGGGACACATTCACGTGGGCCTGGACCGCTACGGCGGCGCAGAACTGGCATCCGCTAACCTGGCTTTCGCACGCGCTCGATTGCCAGCTTTACGGTTTGAATCCGACGGGCCACCATTCCACGAACATTCTGCTGCACGCGCTCAATGCGGTGCTCCTCTTCCTGTTGCTGCTGCGCGTCACCGGGGCGAAAGGACGAAGCTTGCTGGTGGCCGCCTTGTTTGCCCTGCATCCGCTGAACGTGGAATCCGTCGCCTGGATCGCCGAGCGCAAGAATGTTCTGAGCACGCTGTTTTTCCTGCTCACGCTCGCAGCCTATGGATGGTACGCGCGCAAGCCAGACGCAAAGCGTTATCTGGCTGTGGCCGCGCTGTTCGCGTTGGGACTCGCCGCCAAGCCCATGGTCATCACTCTCCCATTCGTGCTCCTGCTGCTCGACTTCTGGCCGCTGCAAAGAATCCAGGGATGGGGCCAACAATCTTCGCCGGGGCTGAAAGGACGCAAGAATCGCAAAGCACCGTCACAGGATTTAGCATCCGAGAAAGTTTTCCCCGTACCTCAATTCCAATTCTCACGACTCGTTCTGGAAAAATTGCCGCTATTCGCGCTCTGCATCGGCAGCGCTGTCATTACTGTCGCCGCCCAGCGGGCACAAGCCATCCAGTCCTTCGAAATCTATCCCTTTGGAGGACGCCTGGAGAACGCCATCTACTCCTACGCATCGTATGTATGGAAAGCGTTCTGGCCAACGCGCCTGGCGTTTCTCTATCCCTACCCAAGAGACGGACAGCCTGCGTGGCAGCTCGGCTTGGCGGCGCTGTTTCTCCTGACTGTGAGCGGCCTGGTGTGGAAACAGCGCCGGACTCGCCCCTACCTCGCAACCGGCTGGCTGTGGTATCTCGGAACCTTGGTGCCGGTGATCGGACTCATCCAGGTAGGCGATCAGGCCATGGCCGACCGTTACGCCTATCTCCCGCTGATCGGAATTTTTGTAATGATCGTCTGGGCCGCAGTTGATGCGGCTGACCGCACACAACTCAATCTTCCGTTGCGCACAACCATAGCCGTAGTGATCTTGGCGACCTTGTCATTCCTGACTTGGCGCCAAATCGCCTACTGGCGGAGCGACTACGATTTGTGGTCGCATACAGTCAAGGTAACGAAACACAACGTAGTGGCCGACGAAAGCTTGAGTAAGGCGCTGATGCAGCTTGGCCGCCCGCAGGAGGCGCTGCCGGGTTTCGAAGAAGCTGCCAGCCTCAATCCCGGCGACCCGTTCCGGCACGTGAACCTGGCTGCCGCTTTCCTGGAATCGGAACGCCTGCCCGATGCCATCGCAGAGTACGAGTCCACCATCAAGGTAACTTCGAATCCAACCATACAGGCTCGCTGCTACGAAAGCATCGCCGCGCTCTACGATGAACTCGGCGACTACCCAAAGGTGCGCGACAATTACCGGCTGGCGTTGCAGGCCGACCCCACCCAGGGTCCCGGCATGGTCGAGCGGATTTCCCAGGATGCAACCGCTGCACCATCGGCTCCACGCTACCTGCAACTGGGAATGCTCCTGCAGGAAATCGGTAAGTTCCCCGAAGCTCGCGTCGCTTATCAGCAGGCACTAAACCTTGACTCAACGCTGACCGAGGCAAAGGCATCGCTGGCTGCGCTAGAGCGAAGCAAGAACTCGAGATGAGATTGGCAGCGAACCCGCTTCGGAAGCGCGAAAACCCGCTCCAGGCTAGTGCTACAATCGACTTACTCGGATGTATCGAAAACGCGCCCATTTCGCGATTGTTTTTTGCCTGCTGCTGGTGACGCAACTCCACGCCGCCTCGCATAATCCCGTCACCAAACGCATTGACACCATCCTTTCCGCCCCGGATTTGGCCCGCGGATTCTGGGGCATCGAGGTAGTCTCCCTCGATACCGGAAAACTTCTGTACACCCAGAACGCGGATAAACTTTTTACTCCCGCTTCCAACACCAAGCTGTTTACTACAGCCGCCGCTCTGGCCCTGATCGGCCCCAGCTACACTTCGCGCACCACGGTCGAGACCAGCGGAGTTCTCGACAAATATGGACGGCTTACCGGCGATCTGGTATTGGTCGGCCGCGGCGATCCCAATTTGTCTGGCCGCGAATTGCCCTACAACCTGCGTACCGCGCGCAACGATCATCCCATCCAGGTGCTCGAACAACTCGCGGACGCGCTGGTCCAGAAGGGCGTGAAGTACGTCGATGGCAGCATCGTAGCCGACGACTCCTACTTCGCCTTCGAACGCTACGGAGAAGGCTGGAGTCAAGACGATCTGGTTCTCTCCGACGGCGCTCCCGTCTCCGCGCTCACCATCAACGACAACGTCGTATTCGTGAATATTCTCCCCGCCGATCGCGCCGGGGAGCGCGCCTTCGTCAGCATCACCCCGTTCGCCGATTACTATCGCATCGACAATCGCATCATCACCACCCCTGCGGGCACGGGACGAAAGATATTCATCAACCGCGAACCCGGGTCCACGTTGCTTACGTTATGGGGCAATATGCCGCTCGATGATGCCGGCGCGAACGAAGCTCTCGCCATCGAAGAGCCCGCCGAATTCGCCGCCGCCCTCTTTCATCAGTTGCTGGAGAACCGCGGCATCGTCGTCTACGGCAAACAACGCACCCGGCACACCGAATTAGCGAGTCTTTCCACCTTGACCGTCACGGCCACTGCGCCTGCCCGCGGCGGTGACGAGCCTTCGCGCAACCTGCCGAATCAGCCGTTGGTGCTGGCCAGCTATCAGTCCAAGCCTCTGCTCGAAGATGTGCGAGTGATCAACAAGGTCAGCCAGAATCTGCACGCGGAAATTCTGCTGCGCCTGCTGGGCCGGGAGAAAGGCACCGCAGGCACCGTCGAAGGTGGGCTGGAAGTGCTGCGCGGCTTCCTGAATCAAGCCGGCGTGCCCAGCGATCAATATCTTTTCTACGACGGCTCCGGCCTCTCCCGTCAAAATCTGGTCACGCCCCACGCGGTCGTGCAGTTGCTCCGCTACGCCGCCGGCCAATCCTGGGGCGCGAGCTTCCGGGAAACCCTGCCGGTCGCCGGCATCGACGGTTCCCTTGCGGATCGCTTCTCCAACCTTGATCGGCGGACGCACGTCTATGCCAAGACGGGCTCCCTCGGCGGCGTCAAGTCGCTTTCTGGATATGCGACCACCGCGCGGGGCCAGCGGGTCGCGTTTTCCATCCTCTCCAACAATTTCATCCTGCCCAGCAAGCGCGTTCTCGATACCATCGACAGCGTCGTCGAAGCGATTGTGAACGATGGGAAGAAATAGCATTCAGCACTCAGCATTCAGCACTCAGCAACTTAGAGACACCGCCGTTCCATCGACAAATGTTTGTGAGCCAAATGCTGAGTGCTGGATGCTGAGTGCTTCTTTTCACCTCGGCATTCTCTTTGCTTGCCGGTCCCGCACCGCGCGGATGCCGCCGGGGCCGGTGCCGGTGGGGGGTTTGCGCATTCCTTCCAGGAGATCTTTCAGTGCTACTGCGTTGTTGTGGGTTTCATTCTTGGACGCATACAGCAGGGTCAGCTTCTTTCGCTGGTTGGCTAGACGATACAGTTCATCGAGGGCTGGGGCGGATTCTGGCCGTGCCAACTCTTTGAGGTAACGTTTGCGGAAGACGGACCAGGCTTCGGGGCGCGCGTGAAACCACTTGCGCAGAGCGTCGGAAGGGGCCAAATCGCGAAGCCATCGGTCCACCGCCGCGCGGGCTTTGCTCAGGCCGCGTGGCCAGAGGCGGTCCACCAGAACACGCGTTCCGTCGGAGCGCGCCGGCTCTTGGTATACGCGTTTCACCGTGATTCGTTTCGCTGTCACTCGATTCCCGCGCTGGGCTTGGCTTTGCTTTATTATTGTAACGGTTTATTTTCGCCTTTGAAGAACAAATGGAGCCATATCGCATTCCTATCCATCGGCAATCCAGAATTCAAAATCTGAAATTGTTTGCTCTGTGTCTCTGTGTCTCTGTGGTGAGTCTGTGGTCGCTGGCTGGCTGCGAGGTCCAACGCCGCAAGAGCGATGCCGAACTCGGGCTCAATCCGCAGCAGATCGCAGGGCGCCGGGTCTATGACAACTATTGCGACCGCTGCCATGCGCCTTACTCTTCGCGGGGACGGCAGGGCCCCAGCATGAAAGGCGTGTTCCAGCGAAAATATCTGCCGATGAGCGGGATGCCCGCGAATGACGACCGGGTCACCGACATCGTTCGCCTGGGCCGCAATAAGATGCCGGGTTACGCCCAGGTCCTCAGCCAGCAACAGATTAACGACCTGCTGGCGTATCTGCACACCCTGTAAGTCAGAGTTTCAGTCGCAACACCGCAATTCAATTCCATGTGCCAACGCGTAGGGGCGGACGCCCCGGCCTGGTGTGGTGGCGGGCGGCTCGCCCGCCGAACGCCCCAAGCCGTCAATGTAGGCGCGAGCGTCCTCGCTCGTGCGGCCCGGCGAAGACCGTGCGGGCCGGCGATTTCCGCGGCTGCCGCGGCGCCACCAAAGCGATGCCGTGGCAGAACGGGCGTCGCCGGCGACGACTTGGCGAAGCGGCAACCGCCTGGATCTGCGGGATTGCTGCTTCGGTGGATTCATCGCCCACTTGTGCTGCGGGTGCTGCGGCTGGTTTTTCTTCCTGATCTTCTGCTTCGTATTCTTCGTCTTGGTAATCGTCGCGGTCCCAGGGGTCTTCGCCAAGCGGGGTTTGGGCTACGGTGCGGGGATCGATGACGACGCGAGTCTTTACGACAGGCTCGAAGGTGATGCGGCTCAGATTCGACGATGCGGTCTGCAGGGCGTAGAGCAGGAGGCCGGCGGTTTTGCCGTCGAGTTGGCCGCCGAGGATCAGGCGCATGACCTGCATGAGCGCGACCTGGATGGAGTTGGCGTCCTCGAGCACGGGCAGGTCGATGGTGGCGCGTCCGCGGCGGGCGCGGTTGGCGTTTAAGACGATGCGGGTTTCCTGCCAGCGTTTGTGGAAATAACAGAAGTGGTTGCGGCGCAGGGCGGGCGATCCGCACTGGGTGCCGTTAACTTTGATGTGTTGGCAACGGGGAATGCTATGGGGATACAGCGACAGCGACATGATGGGTCTCCACCCCCCTCTCCCCTGATCTATTGGAATCAGAGGGATAGCGGGGGACTAGGGTTGAAATCTTTGAGTTGAAAGGAGTTACGGGCAAAATCTTGGAAACAAACGGGTTGTGGGTGGGGGAAGGCATTTCGACGATCTAGCTATATATTGGTTATCTGGTATAGCTAGGATGAAGTCAAGGGAATTGCAAAGAAAGAGCGGGTGCAGTTCCAAAATGGGATTCATGGAACCAAGTTCGGGGTGAGCGCGGCGGAAATCGAATCGCAGGGGGGGTGCGGAAGCGGGGCCGATTGGCATCTTCCCGCGGTGACTTGGCACGTATCCGGTGGTCGGCCGCCGCGATGTCCGCTAAAAGCCCCGCCCTCTCGCAAAGAACGCGAGAAGGGCAGGGCACCCGCTTTTTGGGTCAGGGAAAGCGTGGGCCAGCCCCCGGTGGCTTGGCACGTATCCGGTGGCCGGGCCGCCGCGATGTCCGCTAAAAGCCCCGCCCTCTCGCAAAGAACGCGAGAAGGGCAGGGCACCCGCTTTTGTGTGTGGTGAAAGCATGGGCCAGCCCCCATCTTCCCGCGGTGGCTTGGCACGTATCTGGTGGCCGGCCGCCGCGATGTCCGCTAAAAGCCCCGCCCTCTCGCAAAGAACGCGAGAAGGGCAGGGCACCCGCTTTTGTGTGGTGAAAGGACGGGCCAGCCCCCCGCGCTTCGAGTCTTCGTTGATGATCCCGCACGAGCGTGGACGCCCGCGGCTACATTGGCGACTTCGTTGCGGGGGTCCTTAAGGAAGGTCTGGATAAGTCCCTGTGGTTGGGATCGAAGGTGAGCACGACGGGACCCTCAGCGGCTTGAAGCCGCTTGTAGGGCGGGGTCTCAGGGCACGGCTGCAGCCGTGCCCTACCCGAGCTATCCGAAAAAGGGCTTAATCAGAGGTTCCCTAAGGTCAACGGCGGCGGACAGGAGTGTTTGCGCTACACGGTTTGCGCTGGCCTGGCTGTATCCTTTTGCCCACCCCGCAGGGGTTCGGGTTGGTGTCAAGGTGACCATACGTCGCTGATGAACACTTAGCGGTGATTGCCGTCACGGAATCCGGCGGGGGTTTGGGTGTTGAATAGCTGTATGGCTCCGACTGGTGGAAGCGTTGAGGCGGGCGCGCTTTTCGAGGCCTACCACGATCGAATCTATGGCTACGTCCTCGGTCTGGTGAGAAGCCCGGCTGAAGCCGAAGATCTCACGCAAGAAACGTTTCTCCGCGCCTATCGTCACTGGGACACGCTGCGGGATCGAGAAGCGGTGCGGGACTGGCTGTACCGCATCGCTACGCACGTGAGCCTCGATCGTTTGGTGCAGCGCAAGCCGCTTATTTCTCTCGACGGTGAAGAGGGCCAAGATGCGGTTGAGCCGCCGGTCTCGGGGTCTCCCTCGCCGCTTGAGATTTCGGAGAGGAAGGAAACCAGCGCATGCGTTCTACGGTGTCTGGATTTCCTGCCCGATAAGTACCGGGCGGTAATTCTGCTGCACCTGGCCCACTCTCTCAGCGTGCGGCAGATCGCCGATCTCCTGGGAGTAACGGTCACGACGGTCAAGATTCGACTCCATCGTGCCCGCCGTAAGTTGCGGGAGGTGATGGAGCGGGGATGCGCCGTTTCGGACGACAGCCGGGGCGTGCCCACGTGCCATCCGAAGTCCTGAAAACAATGCCATGGAACAGGCGGCGTTGTGGTGGGGTGGCCCAGGCTTTCTCACCAAGGTATTCCTGAAGGGATCTCGTCTAGATTCTGGCGTAGGTCAGTTTGCCGTGGCGGCTTGGGCCTTTTGCATCAGGCGGCGGGCGTGAGTGATCAGGTCGGCTACTTCGAAGGGTTTCACCAGGTGGGACACACCTTTTTCCTGCAGGAAGCTGCGCACTTCGGGCTCGGCAACGGTGGAGAAGGTGAATAGTAGATGTTTCTCCATGCCGGGGCAGTTTTCTACGAGCCAGGTGTAGACCTCTCGGGCGCTGCCGTTTCCCTGGGCCTTGCCGTCGATGATGATGGCGTCGAAGGATTGCTTGAGCAACAGGGATTTCATCTCTTCGGCGTTGATGGAGGTGACCACTTCGGCGCCCGCGCCGGTCAGGACGTCGCGCTCGAACTCCAGCACGGCTTCTTCATTCTCGATCAGCAAGACGCGTCCTGCGAGGGCGGCCTCACGACGCGGCGTTGGCGCTGCCGGTTCTGCGGTTGCACTTTCTCCGGCAGAGGGCAGTAGGACTTCGAGGATGCCGCCGCCGTTGAGGCCGTTCTGGGCGCGGATTTGTCCGCCGTGCTCCTGGATAATGCCGTAGCAGATGCTCAGGCCGAGGCCCGTGCCTTTGCCCGCACCCTTAGTGGTATAGAACGGTTCGAAGATGCGGTGCGGTTCTTTGATGCCGGGACCGGAGTCGTGAAATTCGGTGTGCACATTTCCATCTTTGGTGTAGGCGCACACCTTCAAGGTGCCGCCGTGGCCGGCTTCCAGCATGGCGTCGACGGCGTTGTTGACGATGTTGAGAAACACCTGCTCCAGTTGGTGAGGGTCGGCGATGACGGCCGGAGCCGGGGCTTCGAATTCACGCTGCAGGTTAATGTCATTTACCTTCAGGTCGTAGTCGCGAAGGGTGAGAGTTTCGTCCAGCACCTTGCAAATGTCCACGTGCTCTTTCTGTGGCTTGCGTTGGCGGGCAAAGGACAACAGGCTTTGCACCACACGATGCGTGCGCTGAGCCTGCTTGAAGAGCTTGTTGACGAAGTCGGCTGCGCGGTCGTTCAGTCCTTCGCTTTCGAGCAGTTGCGCATAGCCCAGAATCGCGGTCAGAGGATTGTTGAGTTCGTGCGCCACGCCGGCGATCAACTGTCCTACGGCTGACATCTTTTCGCTTTGCAGCAGCTGCTCCTGAGTTTTGCGCAAATCTTCATAGGCGCGGCAGGTCTCTTCGTAGAGCCGAACTTTCTCGATGGTCGTGGCCAGTTGGCGGCCGATCGCTACTAATAGATTTTCATCGTTGCTGGTGTACACGCGGTTCTCGCGGCTGCTGATTCCCATCAGGCCAATGGGCGTGTCCTTGCTCCACAGCAGCACCCAGATCCAGGAGCTCAGGCCGTCGGCGTGGATGAAGTCGGCAACGAGCGGCGGAAGATGCGGGAGGTATTCGGGAGTGATCACTTCAGTGCGCGAGCGAGTGACCAGATCGCCGAAGCCTTCTTGGAAGTGGACTTCGGACAAGCGGGCGCGATCGGCGCTGCGCTGTCCCCAACCGGCGCGGCGGCGGAAAGTGGTTTGGTCGGCGTCGCCCAGATAAATCGATCCAGTCTGCGCGCCCAGCAGCGAAATGACCTGGCGCAGGGTGAGGTTCAAGATCTCATCCAGATCGAATGACTGAGTAGCGATCACGGCCATCGCGTTCAATGCATTGAGCTCGCGGTTGCGTTTGCGGATTTCGTCTTCGGCGCGTTTCTTTTCGGTGATATCGAGCAGGAATCCCTGGTAGCGTTCGATCTTACCGGCGTCGTTGCGGGTAGCGAAGCTGCTCTGCAGCACCGTTACCAAGGCCCCGTCTTTCCGGCGGAATGTAACTTCAAAGTTGCGCACGAAATTGTGGGCTTCGATCTCGCGGTGAAGCGCGTCGATCTGCTCGGGAAAGGCGAGGAGTTCGGTGTCCAGATCCATGGCCATCAATTCGGCGCGGCTGGCATAGCCCAGCATGCGCACGAAGGCGTCATTGCAATCGAGCAATCTGCCCCCGGGAGTGGCCACAAAGACGCCTTCCTGGGCTTGCTCGAAAATCAGCCGGTACTTCTCTTCCGCAGCGTGGCGGTCGGTGGTGTCGTGCACCACGTGGATGGTGCCCTTCTGATGGCTTCCGTGCTCGCTGTAGGAGGAGGTGGAAATCATGCAATTGCCACCAAAGCACGGGTCCTGAGCTTCCTGAATGCCTTCTTCAGCGATGACGCAGTACGGGCATCCAGCCCATTGTCCCTGGTGTGGCAGCACGGCGTCGCAGGACTGCCCGATCACGTCCGCAGGTGCCTGGCCAAGACGTTGGAGCAACGCCATATTGGCCTTCATGACCACGAATTCGGCATCGTGCACTAGAACCAGATCCTGAATGGAATCGAAGGTGTTCGCCCACTGGCGATGGGAACGCAGAATCTGTTCCACCAGGCGGAGGTTCTCGACCGCGAGTCCCAGCTGATGCGCGCTGGTGTTCAGAAACTCCATATCGTCGGGAGTGTAGGAGAGCCGGTGGCGACTGCCCAGGGACAAGGTTCCAACCACCGACTTCTTCCCCAGCACTGGCAAGGTCACAACATGGTGAAAGTGTTCCCGCTTCAAATGGGGCCGAGTACTATCGGCGGCAGTGGAGGTTTCAATTACCATGGGCACGCTTTCCGAGAGCATGCCCTTGAGAGACTCATCTAGCGGGACCGAGGCGCGATCCCGCACATAGTCCGGAGAAAGCCCGATGTGAGCGGTGAGCACCAACTTGTCGCCCTCCAGCAGACGAAACCAGGCTGCTTTAACTCCCATCAGGGTCTTCAACTCTCCCAGGGCGGTCTCGGTCATGGGGCCATGCTGCTGTGAGCGGGAGATGGTCGTGGTCAGCGCATTGAGCACACCCAAACGCCGGGTGCGCATCTTGGAGTCATCAAACACCATCAGCAGCATGCTCAGCCCCAGGAGCAGGTCGACCGCAAGGCCGAAGCCCGGGGGCAGGTGTACATCCAGCGGAGCCCAGTCGAGATGCAACACCAGCAGGTTGATGCTCAGCAGCCAGGGACCGATTTCCCAACGCGCCCAGCGGAATTGGATCAATTGCAGAGCCGCGCCAAAGGTGATGACCCGGTAGGAAACTTCCAGCACCACGCGCAGCGCGAACGAATCCGGCCACCACAAGGCCCGCACTGCCGCATAGGCGACGACCGCGATGGAAAACGCCAGCAGCGGTACTAGCACCTTTCGGGCGTGGCTATAGACAAAGACCGCCGCGGAGAACAAACACAACGCCAGCACAAACTGCGATTGGGAAACCGCTACGGCATAGCGTGAGGTTGGGTCCACGCCCGGATGGTGAATCGTCCAGTTGGAAACAAAGTAAGCCAGCCACCCCAAGATCCAGATCAGCAAGTAACGCTCGCGAAAGGTGCGAAATACCAGCAGGCCCGCCGCCAGGATGACCAGCGCGGCTGATTCCACGGCTACGAACTTCGGGACGGGAAGGTCCACGAAAGCATACCAGGCAAATAAGGCAGAGCTATTCATCGCGATAGAGCGACCAAGCGCTCCCTTGTTCATAACATGCCGCTACCCTTGGGCGATGAGCTTTCCCGTTGCGGATGATTACTTTGGGAACTCCGGAATTCGGAACTCGTAGCAGGAACTCCGAATTGGGGCAGAATTCGCGGTAAACTAGACGGACCATGCCAACTGAACGCATTCTGGTGGTCGACGACGAAGACGCCATCCGTGAAATCGTTTGCTCCATGCTTGCCGCGGCCAACTATAAGACGCAGCAGGCTTCTTCCGGCCTGAAGGCGTTGGCCTTACTCGATGCCGGGGAAGAATTCGAGCTTATGCTTTCCGACCTCATGATGGCCGAGCTGGATGGAATTGGCCTGCTTGAAAAGACCAAGGAAGGCTATCCGGATATGCCCGTGGTCATGGTGACCGCAGTGCATGACATTTCGGTTGCCTTGGCCGCCATCCGCAACGGCGCCTACGATTACCTGCTGAAGCCCTTCGAGCGCGAACAATTATTGGCGACGGTGCGGCGGGCTTTGGAGAATCGCCGCCTCAAGATGGAGAACCGCAAGTACCAGACCGACCTCGAGAAAATGGTGGCTGCCCGCACCGAGCAGTTGCAAAAAACCATGACTAATCTGGAGCGTTCCTACGACATCACGCTGGAAGCCTTGGGCGACGCCCTGGACTTGAGAGACGCAGAAACCGAAGGTCATTCCAAACGCGTCACCGCATTCACCATCGCCATTGCCCGCCAAATGGGGTTACCCAGGGATCAGATTGCGGTGATCGCGCGTGGCGCCTTTCTCCACGACATCGGCAAGATGGCGATTCCCGACGCCATCCTGCTCAAACCCGGCAAGTTGGACCCTGACGAAGTCACCCAAATGCGGGAGCATTGCTACCGCGGCTACCAGATCGTGAAGAAAATTCCCTTCCTCGCCGAAGCGGCGGAGATCGTGTACTCGCATCAGGAGTTCTTCGATGGAAGCGGATATCCCCGCGGATTGAGGGGCGAGGAAATTCCGCTGGGAGCCCGTATTTTCGCGGTTGCGGATACGCTGGATGCCATTATTTCTAACCGTCCCTATCGCGCTGCCCGATCGATTGCCGAGGCACGACGTGAGATTGAGGTCTGGTCGGGACGCCAGTTCGACCCTGACGTGGTACAGACATTCCTTTCCATGTCGGAGAACATCTGGGCCGATCTGCGCAAGGATATCGACGCGCAGAGTCGCTTCGCCTACGCCACCGCCAAGAGTACTTCGTAAGACTTCCCGCACCGGAATCGCGCAAGTCATCCTGCCATCTCCCGTTCTTCTCTTAGGGGAAGGCCTGAATAAGTCTCCGTGGTTGGGATCGAATGTGAGCAAGAGGCGATCCTCAGCGGCTGAAAGCCGCATATTCATTGGTCACGAGCGGCACCGCTGAAGAGGCTGCTGAAAAAGTGATATTGCGATCCGCAGCGCCTGAAGGCGCTACTGATTTTGCGGCAGCTACGGCATCGCTGAAGCGATGCCCTGATACGAATCTAGCATTTTTCAGCAGCCTGTGAAGCCGTGCCCTTCCCCATCAGAGCCCGACTGAACCTAATCAGAGTTTCCTCAGGTAAGGCTCAGGCGTATAACTTGGTATTGCCCTTTAAGCAGGAGGCGCATTATGAGAGCTTTAGTTACTCTGCTGGTTGTCTTTCTTTTCGCGGGCGAAGTTGCGCTGGGACAGGATCGTCCCACGATCAGCGCACAACCCAACACCGTCTTCGTGGGAGCGGACGGAAAATTTGAGGCGAACCCGGACACCGCCCTGATTCAGTTCAACATCTCCGCTCAGGAGGACAACTCTAAGGCGGCTTATGATCGAGCCTCGAAAGCCGCGGAGCAGGTACGCCAGATTCTACGCTCCAATGGCATTGAGCCCGCGGCGGCGAAACTTGGCTATTTCTCCATTGAACCTGTCTACGACTACACGAAAGCGAAACGCAAGTTGGTGGCATACCGGGTCAACGTGAACGTGTCGTTGAAGCTGAAGGATTTTACGAAGATTGCGCCCATCGTGCAGCAGTTGTCCGACGCTGACGTTACCGACGACCAATCCATTACTTACCAGCTTGACGATATCGATGCGGCCAAGACCAAAGCCGTGGAGGATGCTTACCGCCGCGCCCGCGCATCCGCGGAGGCCGTGGCTCGTGCCGGTGGACGCAACTTGGGCGAGCTGTCTTACGCTTCGGTGGACACGTTCGAAAACATCCGCCCGATGCCCATGCAACGGATGGCGCCGATGGCTGCGATGGCGCAAGCCGCGCCCGCTCCGACCGAGCAATTCAGCCCGCAAACCACCTCGGTGACGGCTCATGTGAACGCGATGTTCACGCTGAAGTAAGCACTCAGCAATCAGCACTCAAGATGTAGGCGCGGGCGTCCTCGCCCGTGCGGGAGCGGCTGGACTGTTTTCAGATTTAGCGTAAACCAAAACACACTTGTCATCCCGAGTGTAACGAGGGATCCAGGTTTGTGCCTGCACTACCAGTAACGCCGTCGCAGGCAACCCCCCAGATCCCTCGCTGGGCTCGGGATGACAGTTCGTAATGGGTTCTAAACCATTGAGAATGGGGCGACCTTTCCGTTACCAAAGACTCTCCGCCATAAAGATCTGGGCTCTGTACCATGTGCATCTGGAGCCAGCCCGGTGCGCTGCTTAGACTTTCGCTGATACGAGCTTTGATGCCCGGTTCATTGCAGGCGCGAATCGACCCCGAGCACTTCAGTAACCACGATTGCGGTGGCACAGCGAGGAGCCAAGCGGTCTATGCAGATGCAGGCAATCAACGCACACAGCATCCCTCTTTTCAGTCTGGTCAATTACGTCTCGATCGCGGCCACGGTGGTTACGTGTTTTCTGAGCGTAATTTTGGCCCGCGCCACGCTGCGCTATGCCGAGGCTACCGACAAGAGTCTGGCCCTGGCCCGGGAGGAGTTCGAGCGGGAATGGTCGCCCGAACTGCACATCAAGGTGGAGCGGATCTCCGGCAGCGAGGCTCGAATCGTAGTTACCAATCTGGCCAAGATTTCGGTCTTGCTCCAACTGATGCAGTTGCGCAAGATTTCTCAAGCCATGCCCTTCGAACGCTGTTTCCTGAACGATCCGCTGGTGGGCGGCATGAGCTGGACTCAGGACATTGGGCAGCGCATCCTGCTATGCACCGGTCCGGACTTTGAGGGTCTCTTCGCCGCTTCGGTGACGTTTTATTCTTCCGGCCGCATGTTCCGCACCGACTGGTTCCGCTTTTATATCCAAGTCGGCAACGGACAAATTGTTCGTCTGAACCCTACGAACGTTCCCGCCCGGCGTGTGCGGGTTCTCGAGAACCGCAAGGGACCGGAGCGGCGGCGGGAATTCGCGCAGGATGTGACCGCCGGTGTAGCTGCGACCAAGCATCCGGTAACCTGACAAAGTCACAACACCTGAATCAAGATAATGACGGGGGAACAATCAAAGGCAGAGCAAGCACGCGGTTTGCGTAGCCATCCCTCAATCACACAGCACGGTCAGTGAGTGTAACGGCGATATTTCAACAACAATCTTGTTGTGGCCCGTCGCTACGATGGTTTCCAGTGGCTGCTTTGAAGTTTGACGAAGAACCCCCGACCTCTGCTTTGGGTAAGAACTGTGGGTTGTCTTCGGAGTCGGGAAGAGTCACAAAGCCCGGCCCCTCGCCGTCAACCGGCGGCTGGACGAGATGCCCTCATCCTTGTACGAGGCAGGGCCGCCAATTTGTTGTATTCAGTTTGCACGGGTAGTCTTGCCGGAGCGCTGCTGTCTGTGACTCTTAACAACATCCCAAGGGATGATTGCCCTCACAACCCTGTCAATGAGCGCGCTGTAACACCAACGACACATTTAGTGGCATGATTGCTGTAGTGGACGAGAGGTTCGCGATGCTCTATGGCGCGTTCAAGCTTCTTGCCGCGATGATGCCCATTGGCGCGATCTGCTCGCCTGCATTCTCACATGCCTCGCGCTTGGGCGATGTAGTCATTGTCTTCGTGTCCTGCGAAGATCTCAGAAAGCAGACGTTTGATACGTTGCGTTCGGGTCACAGGCTGCGCCGTGCGCGTTTCCGTTGTCTCGGTTTTCGCATCCACCTTTGGTTCACGGGCGGTAACAGTACCAGTAGCCATCAGTATCGCCTCTTCCTAGAAGTTCATTTTTGTAACCTTCTCGCTTGCCTTGCGGAAAACCTCGCACCAATCGTCTGACGAGAGGAGCTCGGGGGAAATTGCACTCTCATCCTAAAATCGTTCTTGTCCGGTGAATAGATTACCAACGTCATAGCATCTCCAGATTACTGTTTCTTCACGTGGGGCCATTGGCTGGATGAGCGTGGGGATGGTTTTGTTCGGAACCTCATCAACGCTTACGGGATTGCGCCCGTATCGCGGCAAACCGGTTCGGTGTGAAATGCAGCAGTTGCTTGCGCGAAAACTTCTTGCGCACCCCAACCTCGACGCGCAGGTTGAGCCCAACCAGATGAAACATGGTCTTGCCGAGATCAATGCCTCCTCCGTACGCCTCTTATACCCCAACTGTGTGAAGGCGGCGGACCATCCCATTAGTTACGTACCTGTTTGTAGAGGGCTCGCTGGATTCCGAAATTGACTGTTGATGCAATCAGGCGATTGCACTCATTGAGGCCGCTACTCCGATGTTACGAGACTTTCGCGGTAGAGTCTTGACTGCTGTGGGCTTGCTTTTGGCGACTCCCTAATCGAGTCGGCGGCTCCAGTCCAAGCCAGGTTGATCGCATCGGGCAGAGCCGCTTGATTTTCACTGCTGGGACGAATACGCCCTCGTTGTAGTGGGTACGCGGCTGGCATCGACAGAAACGTCGCGCTGGATGACGATCTCCAAAGTTGTGCCCGCATCCAGCTTCACATCGTTGCCGCGAGTCAACAGAGCGATTGCGGTTCCGACTGCGCCCCCCACGCCCGCGCCGATCAATGCGCCCTTGCCACCGTTGCTCAGCCCGCCGACCACCGCCCCGGTCCCCGCTGTACTCGCCACCGTGCCAATCTTTTCACCCTTCTGGCTATCCGAGCGGATCGTGCCCTCCTCGTCCTTCACCGACGTCTTATCCACCCCCGGCGCATTTTCGATGGCGCCCGGCAGAAGCACGGTGTACCCGCTGGGATAGATCAGCGTGGTGAAGTGCATCAGAACTTCCGCGCGCCCTTTGATCCGTCCGCCCCGCTGGATGTGACTGATCCTGCCCTGCACAAAGGTGCCCGCGGGAATCAGAACCCGGCCATTGGCCACCACCGGAAATGTGGTCTCCGCATAAACTCCATCCCCCTCGTGCGTCCCCTTGCTCGAGACCGCATGTTTCAGCGCCACCGCAACTTTGGTGCCTGCGGGAATTGTCAATTCGCTGGCGGCGCTCGGAGACGCAGTGGCACCAGCATCTGGCTTGGCTGCAGGGCTGGATTGAGCTGACGCCACAGCGGCCAGAAATAGCACACCTAATAAAACACGCATGTAATTCCTCTCCACAAAGATTCCCCGGCAGCCGGACGTAGCCGTTTTAGTATAAGCCGTGCCCCGTATCAACTCTCGATGCAAGTACGATGCGAGAAAGTGGAGGAAAGTTAGTCGCGCCTGATCGATATTGAAATCTGACCTTACCGCGGCGAGCGCTTGAACTCGTTTTCTCTCACGTTTCCCATGTACTGGGATTGCAGCTTCTGAGCACAAAGCTCCCCACACACGTGCAGAGTACCCTCCCTTGAAGCTATCTCCTCGTCCCATGGACACAGATACAGCAGCGGCCGGTTGTACTCACCGAAAGATGTCCACATCAGCCACCAGCGGTCGGTCGATCGTTTCAGCAGTCCGCAGTTAGGACCGGCACAGCGGTAGAAAGGATTGGGCATCAGAACCTTCGAACTGGCGGCTTCCATCGCGGCGCACTCCTGGGGAGCAGTACGAGTTTAGGCGCAACCATTCTAGCCAATATGAAGGCTGAGCGCACGCGGTCCAATCTCCCACGACGCACACCTAGAGCCGGACGCCTCGTCCGGGTGGCCGAGCAAAGCTCGGCAGGATTCGTATCGGTATTCTCGACTATTTGTAGAGCAGGTACTTCTGCCGAAGCTGCTGAAATTTCTCCAGCGGTTCGCGCCAGTCTTCCGCAATGCGCCGCGGATCTTCGCCCTTTGCAATCGCGTTGTACACGGACTGGTTCACCAGCAGTTCGATCATGCGCTCCAAGTGAAACTGTTCGGGGTAAAGCTTATGGAGGGCCGAAGCCAGCTCCACTCCCAGTTCCGGCGCATCGAAGGCATTGCGCTCGAGCACGATAATATTGACTCCCTGACACTTCTGCTCCGCATACGTGCTTGCACTCGGAGTAAAGCTTACTGGCACGAAGCGTACGCCGGAAATATCCCTCGCATTCAGATACTGCGCCAACTCCCCCGCATTGATCCACGGCGCGCCCAGTAATTCAAACGGCGTATCCGTGCCTCGTCCCACGGAAACATTGGTGCCTTCGACCAGCGCCACGCCCGGGTACAACGTCGCCTCGGTAAGGCTGCGGAGATTTGGCGAGGGATTGATCCAAGCCAACCCAGTCGAATCGTACCAGTCACCTCGCATCCATCCCTCCAAGGGGACGACCTGCAGACGCGCGTTGATGTTGCGTTCGCCGTTAAACATTTTCGCCAGCTCGCCCATGGTCATGCCGTGACGCACCGGCACCGCCCAATAGTTAGTAAAACTCTCGCGCCCGGGATCGGAAATAGGCCCTTGCACAAACGACCCGGTAATCGGGTTGGGCCGGTCGAGCACGATGATTTCAATTCCCGCCTTGGCTACGCCCTCCAGAAAATATCCCAGCGTGGTTTCGTAAGTGTAGAAAGGCGCACCCACATCCTGAATATCAACGACTACCGCATCCAGCGTCTGCAAAACTTCGAGCGACGGCCGCCGTGCGGCATCTGTCCCCCCGTACACGCTGTAAACCGAAACCCCCGTGGCTGCGTCCTGCGAATTACCGACGTGGGTCTTGTCCAGCGTGCCCGTCACCCCATGCTCGGGGCTGAAAATCGCTTCCAAGGAAACTCCCGGCGCCTGAGATAACACGTCAATGGTGCGCCGTCCTTGCGAATCCACCCCGGTCTGGTTGGTCAGCAGGCCAATCTTTTTCTTCCCCACTGTCCCTCGAACCAGGTCAAAACCATGGACCTCGAGCACATCGATTCCTGTCTGCACCGCTCCGTTGCGAGCCGCGACTCGGCGCGCCGCCGTCTCCGCCTCGTTGTAACCGGTGATGCTCTTGCATTGCAGCGCGTCTGTCTCCGCCGCGGTGAGCGGCAAAGCCGCAGCCACCGCTGTGGCAAGCTTCGAGCGCAAAGCCACGGCGCTTCCTTTCCCGCGAGGATGAACCGCATTCGTCAGCACAATGATGAACGTCCGCGTCGTGGAATCAATCCATAACGAAGTCCCGGTGAACCCGGTATGCCCAAACGAACCCACCGGCAACAGATCCCCACGATTGCTGGAAAATGGAGAATCGATGTCCCAGCCAAAGCCGCGCAGCACCTGCGATGTCGGCGGTTGCTGCGGCGTGGTCATTTTTTCGACCATCAACGGAGACAGAATCGTACTGCCATTCAAGATCGCTTGGGCAAATTTCGCCAGATCGTCTGCCGTGGAGAACAAGCCCGCATGGCCAGCCACACCACCCATCCGGCGCGCCGTAGGATCGTGGACAACTCCGCGCAGCATTTTGTCATGCTCGTCATACTGCGTGGGCGCAATCTGCGGCAACCAGGATGCCGGCGGCCGAAAACGCGTGTGCGCCATCTTCAGCGGAGCAAAAACATTCTTCTGGCAATATTCGTCCAGGGACATTCCGGATACCCGCTCCACCAGCGCACCCAAAACGATAAAGTTTATGTCGCTATAAAGGAATCGCGATCCCGGCGCGTAGATCGGCTTCTCGGCAAACGCCATGCGCAATGCCGTTTCGCGTCCCTCCCAGGACGGCGCTAATTCGAGACCTTCGGGCAGGCCGGAGTGATGGGTTAGCAGTTCGCGAACCGTGATTTCCTCTTTGCCATTTTCCGCGAACTCCGTAAGGTATTTCGCCACCGGCTCGTTGACGCGAACCTGACCCTTCTGCACCAACTGCATCACCGCCGTAGTGGTCGCGACCACTTTCGTGAGCGAAGCCAGATCGAAAATCGTGTCCACGGTCATGGCCTCGCGCCGCGGTTCAAGCGCCCGCTGGCCGAAGGCCTTCCGGTAAATCACCTGGCCGTCGTGCCCGACCAACACCACCGCACCAGGAATCTGCTCATCGCGGACGGCTTCCTGCACAATACCGTCGAGCACACCGAGACGGCTGGACGCAGCAACCGTCTGCTGCGCGGCAGCAAGCGCAGAGGGGAACAGTGCACACAGGAAAACGGTCACCGACGCAACCCACGAGAAGTACCGTCCGAGGCCGGAATTTTGTTCAATCATGCGGATACTGCGACTTTACACAAGCCCGAGACGCAGCTCAACAAACTGAAGTAAGGGGGGGCCGATTCTGCCAGCTGTGGCAAAGATCACAGTCGCGTAGAAGCGGGTGAGACCTTCCGTCTAGGCCTTTTTGGTGACCGGACGCGTCTTCCCGCGCGTCTTCCCGCGCTTCTTCGTACTCTTATCCATCGGTTCAGATGTTGGGATGCGTGTCGCGTACTCCACCGCAACCCACTGCGCGATCATATTCCGCAGGATGTCCGCAATGGATAGGCCGGTCAGCTTGTTGTAATACCTGAGGTACTCCATCTGCTCGGCATCAATCTCAACCATGCAACTCGATTTTTTGATTCGCTTTTTCTTCATAAACCCCAGCGATAAGAATCTATGACCACCCACGGAATCGAGTCAACGGCCCAGATGGTCGCTTGATCCCGGTAATTGCTTTTCTGTCGGGTAGAACGCGAATCTAGGTACAAGGCGAATTGTCATCTTTACCCGCCCACGCAACTTTGTTATAAATCGAGCATCGAGCACAGTACCTCCTTACCGAAGTGCTTTCCTGGGATGAACTCTCCCATTGGCACCAGAGCACATTTCCCCGCTCTGGCCTATGAGCAGCAGGACGCGGTCTTCGCTCCCGCGTTCGAATTAATACGCCAAGCCATTGCGGATCACACCGTACCCGCAGCTTCAGTCGCCATTACATACCAGAGCAGCCTCATCGGCCTGAAGGCCTTCGGACGTTTCACCTACGATGCCGAAGCTCCTGAAGCCACCGTCAAAACTGTTTTTGATCTCGCTTCCGTTACAAAAGTAATCGCCACCACCAGCATGGCCATGATCCTCTACGAACGCGGCCTCCTCGACCTGGACCTGCCCGTGGTTGCGGTAGTGGCAGAGTTCGCCGGAGAAGACCCCCGGCGCGACGCAGTCACGCTGCGGATGCTGCTGGCGCACTCCTCAGGACTGCCTGCGTACGAGAAGCTGTTCTTGCGAGCCAAGACCCGGGACGAACTGCTTTCCGCCGCTTTCGCAACTCCGCTCGCCGCCAATCCCGGAGCCAAAGCGGCATACAGCGACATCGGTTTCATTATCCTCGGAATAGCGCTCGAGCGCATCGCAGAGGAATCGCTCGACCGCTTCTGCCAGCATGAAGTCTTCGGGCCATTGGCCATGACGCACACCGCGTTCAATCCTCCATCGGCTTGGCGAGCGTTTATCCCGCCCACCTCTAACGATCAGTCCTTTCGAAGGCGCATCATTCAGGGAGAAGTACAAGATGAGAATGCCAGCGTGATGGGCGGTGTCGCGGCACACGCGGGCCTGTTTGCCGGAGCGCAGGATGTTGCCATCTTTGCCCACGCTATGCTAGCCGGCGGTCAACCAATCCTTCGCCCGGAAACTATGGCACTGTTCACGCGCCGGGAGTCTTCCCCGCCGGGAACTGCCCACGCCTTAGGTTGGGACATGCCGTCATCCCCATCCCAATCCGGAAAATATTTCTCCGCCAACTCCTTCGGCCATCTCGGCTACACCGGAACCTCGCTGTGGATCGACCCGGAACGCCAGCTCTCCGTAACCTTGCTCACCAACCGCACCTGGCCCGACTGCAGCAATCAAACCATCAAGCAACTGCGTCCCAAATTTCACGACGCCGTCGTTGAGGCGCTAGGATGCACTTGACGCCAACGATACACGCGTAGCCCCGGACGCCTCGTCCGGGCAGCCGAGCAAAGCTCGGCAGGATTCGTATCAGGGTATGGCTTCAGCCATACCGTCGGCACTGAAATCCGGGTAGGCTTTAGTCGCTGCCGCGTGGAGGCAAACTGTTGAAACGCACCGAAAAAACAAAACGCAAATCCAAGAAAGCCCCCGCGAAACTAAGCCACCTGCCCACCGAGCAGCCCAACACCGCTGCCCAGAATCTCGACCTGAAATCCTCTCTCGAAATCGCCCGCATCATCAACGCCGAAGAGGCCAAAGTTGCCGCCACCGTCAAACCTGCTTTGCCGCAGATCGCGCGCGGAATTGATCTGATCGCGAAAGCTTTGAAAAAAGGAGGCCGCCTCATCTACGTAGGCGCAGGAACCAGCGGCCGCCTGGCCGCGCTCGATGCTTCCGAGTGTCCGCCGACCTTCAATACTGATCCCAGGACGGTGCAGTTCGTAATCGCCGGCGGCACCAGAGCGCTGCACACCGCGAGCGAAGCCAGCGAAGACTCCCGCCAACTCGGCCAGCGCGAAATAGCGAAAAAAAAACCCGGCAAGAACGATGTCGTGGTCGGAATCGCCGCCAGCGGACGCACTCCTTTCACCATCGCCGCCATTGAATACGCCCGTCGTCAGGGCGCCAAAACCATCGCGGTCACTTGCAACGCAGCCTCTCCTCTGGAAAAAGCGGCGCACCTCGCCATCGTAGCCGAGGTCGGTCCCGAGGTCATCGCCGGATCCAGCCGCATGAAAGCCGGCTCCGCCCAAAAGATGATTTTAAATATGCTCTCCAGCGGTGCCATGACTCGCTTGGGTTACGTTTACGGCAACTTGATGATCAACCTCCATGTCAAGAATCACAAGCTCCGTGAGCGTGCTCTAACCATTCTGCAACAGGCCGGCGAAATCAATCGCGAAACTGCGGAACAAGCTTTGCAAGCGGCGGGCAGCGATGTTCCCGTAGCGCTGGTCATGCTGCAAGCAAATGTAAGTCGCGCCCAAGCCACTCGCGCTCTCAAATCAGCCAGCGGCCACGTCCGTCAAGCTATCGCCGCCGCCCGCGCCTTGTAGCGCCGGCGTCCTCGCCGGCCCTCCGGTCGAGCAAAGCTCTACTCCCAGTTCCCCACAGGCCGTGCCCTTCCGATTAAACAATTCACATCCACCACCAACCCATTTCACCTTTACAATACCTCAGCGCCACAGAATGACCGGACCCCTTGGGCCTCGCGGTTGCTCACGGTCTCCCAGCGTACGATATCGATATGGATAAGTTCGTAATTCGCGGCGGCACTCCGCTGCTCGGAACCGTTCGCGTCAGCGGTGCCAAGAACGCCGCCCTCCCGGCCATGGCCGCCGCCCTGCTCACCGACGAGCCGGTCATCCTCGAAAACATCCCGCAAGTGCGCGACATCGAGACCACCCGCAAGCTTCTGGCCACCATGGGCGCCGAAGTCGAACTCGGATACGGCCGCGCCCAACATCGCACCACCATCTGCTGCCGTAATCTGACTTTGCCTGAGGCCTCGTACGAACTGGTTAAGACCATGCGCGCGTCTACTCTCGTCCTTGGCCCCCTTGTCGCCCGTTGCGGCCGTGCCCGTGTCTCCCTCCCCGGAGGCTGCGCGATTGGGCAACGACCGGTGGACTTGCACATCAAGGGACTGGAAAATCTGGGCGCGACCATCACCCAAGATCATGGTTACATGGAAGCCACCGCGAAACGGCTACGCGGTGGCGAAATTCTTTTCGACAAGATCACCGTAACCGGCACCGAAGACCTGCTGATGGCCGCTTCCCTCGCCGACGGCGAAACTATCATGCAGAACTGCGCGCGCGAGCCTGAGGTCGCCGACCTGGCTGAGCTCCTGAATAAAATGGGCGCTCATATCGAAGGTGCGGGGACTTCGACGATCCGCGTGAAAGGCGTTAGCAAATTGCATGGCGCACGCCACCGGATCATTCCGGACCGCATCGAGGCCGCCACGTTTATCATCGCCGGCGCGCTGACTGGCGGAGACCTCAACGTGGCCGGTTGCGACCCGCATCATCTAGACGCACTGCTCGATAAGTTGCACGAAGTGGGTGTGAAGACAGCGCACAACGCCGATTCAGTTCGCGTGATGGGCGACAATCCCCCGAAAGCCGCCGACATGGTCACCGAGGAATACCCGGGCTTCCCCACCGACGTGCAGGCACAGTACATGGTCCTGGCGACCCAGGCAGACGGCACCTCCATCATTACGGAAAACATTTTCGAGAACCGCTTCATGCATGCCCAGGAACTGGTGCGCATGGGCGCGAATATCAAGATTGAAGGACGGCGCGCGGTAGTTCGCGGCCCGACCCCGTTGAGCGCGGCCGCGGTCCTGGCTTCTGACTTGCGGGCTTCCGCATCGCTGGTGCTGGCCGCCCTGGTCGCCGATGGCGAAACCATTATCGATCGCGTCTATCACATCGACCGCGGTTACGAACACATCGAAGAAAAGCTGCGCGGCGTGGGCGCACAGATCCGCCGCATTGGAGAAATCCTGCCCAAAAAGGCAGCCGCGCCCGCCGCCCGAGGATAACTCCTCATTGCGGGGACGCAGCTGTGAGCGGACTAATCGGCGGGGGGGTGCGGGTACAAACCTTGCTCAAAATGGCGGGGCGGCCGTGAGGGCCGGAATGTCAGCCCCGCTGACGCTAGCCCATGACCGCCTCAAAGTACGCTCCCGAACTGTCAGCAAAATAGCCGATCCGTCCAGCTTCGCCAATACAGTAAATCCCGTATTCCGCCCTACGAACAAACTGTATGCACCGATGACGACATGGTTTTGGAAACCCCATAAACCGGAGTGCCGAGTGCCCCACGTCTCGCGCGCCACGGGAGCGACGGCGTCTCCCGCCAAAAGAGCTGTTGCTCCCGCGAGCAGCGCAAGGCCGCCGGGCGATGAGGGCTATGCGCTTCATTTCAACGGCGGATGCGGTGGCGCAAACGGCGTGGTATTCAGCAGGATGCTGATGGTGGAATCGCCTCCATTGATGGTCGCGATGTCGGGCTTGCCATCGTGGTTGAAGTCGGCGACCACCAACTGCTGCGGATTGACGCCGACACCAAATTGTTTCGGAGCCTGGAAGGTGCCGTCACCATTTCCCAGCAGCACGGGAACATGGCACGGCTTAGGAATATTGCAGCTTGTTACCGCCAGGTCGAGCTTGCCGTCGCCATTGAAATCTGCTGCCACAATCGATCCTGCCCCTGCAGAGCTGGCAAAAAAAGACTGTGGACGGGAAAAAGTGCCGTCCCCACGCCCCATTAGAACATGCACGGCATTGCTGTTCTGGGTGGTCACGGCGACATCGAGATTTCCGTCTCCGCTAAAGTCCCCCAGCACGACCCACAGTGGATCCTTATATTTACCGATGGGGTAACGCACCGGAGAGGCGAAGGTGCCGTTGCCCTTGCCCAATAGCACTGCTACGTTCCCGTAGTCCCCGTTCTGCTCCGTGCCATAGTTGGCCACGACCAAGTCCGGAATGCCGTCGTGATTCAGATCGCCCACCGCGATAGGTCCGGGGTAGATGCCGCCGCTGGCGAAGTTCATCGCCCGCTGAAATTTCCTGTTCCCCTTGCCTAGGATGACGAAAACCTGGCCAGGGTCTGTGCCGGTGTCGGCTGTGCCAACAATGTCGGGGATGCCATCGCCATTCAAGTCGACGACCGCAGCCTGGGTGCTGGCGAACCCCACCCCAGTAGGCAGCAGCACCCCGCCCCTAAAGTGTCCTTTCCCGTTGCCAAACGCGACCGCGACCTGCGCTGCCCCGCCGTCCGTCGTCACCGCGTCGAGATTGCCGTCCAAGTCGACATCGGCGAACAGTACGTTGCCGGGAAGCCTGCCCACCACGCCGTCATTGCTCCAGTAGCCGAAATGCCCATTGCCCTTGCCCAGCGCATGCAGTAGGTTCTGCGGGTTCTGGCCCATCACGCCGAGATCGGGAAAACCGTCGTGATTCAGGTCCCCGGCTGCAATCGAGAAAGGGTAGATAGCCGGACTGTTGATCGTGATTGCTTTGGCAAAAGAGACTGAGGGCGGGCCCTTGGACGTAACAGGCCCGATGCCGTCCCTCGCCAAAAGAGCCGTTACGCTCGCGACAAGCGCCAAACTGAGGATGAAAATAATAGGCTTCACGTGAACTCCTACTTCGGCGCAATGCCCAAGATAGTCAACTGACCGTCACATAGCTGCGTGGGTGGCCCGCTAGGGGGCGGAGGCGGGCAAGTGGGCGAGTGCAACTTGAAATAACTGGGCGACCCACCCCCAACCAATATGTACCCGTCCACAATCGTGGGCACAGTGAATTTGACAGCCCCTGGCATGAGTGTAGTGTAACCCGTGAGCTGTGTGCTGTCCCAAAGCTCGTTGCAAACTCCCGCCGGACAGTGTGTGCTGTCTGGCGCCGCCTTGTAAGCCCGGAGGACAGCCGGACCCGCCGGGAACAGGCCGTTCGGGTTAGGCGACCCGTAGGCGTTCGAGTCCAGGGCCCAAGCAATGCCGCTGCCGGAGTTGCCTCCATCCCAGGTCACCGAGACCGTTCCGCCCACTGGGGTGTCGCTGTTGACGCAGCCGGTGGCGCAGAACTTGAATTCATTCCGGTATGGGTTGGTTGTGGTAAACGGCGGGGAGTTGGAGCCGTTGTATGCGTACCAGTACACGTAATCGTGAAGGCCGATGGTAAAGAGGTACTGGTTTTGGGCACTGCCCGACCAAAAGGCCGGAGCACCCCAAACGCCCTGGCGGTCCAGATGCACTTGGTTTGGGTCAAAGACAACTGCTGCGAAGCACTGCACGATGTTCCCCTGTCCGGTACCGGTCGTTGTGCAGGCCTTCGCTGTAGGGTCTGAACCGGCGGAACAGTTGTAACCGCATCCGTCGAGTCCTCCCATTGTCGTGGATGAGCTGGTGGAGGTGTCGTAGGGGATCACGTACGCCATCCCTTGTTTCCCAACCGATACCAACTCGGAGGGCGATGTGGAGTTGTTCAGCAGGACAACGCCGCCGGTGCCCATGTCGGTGTCCGGGGCGATATCGTGGGTTGGTCCAGGAGGACATGATGGGGCGAAGCAAATGCCCGTCGTTCCACTCCCATTGTTCAGCTGAGCCCAGTCATTCGGCATGTAGAAATCCTCGTACGCCAGCTTGTACGACAACTTCAGCACCGAGTTTCCCCATTGTGCACTCGTCTGGCTGGGAGGTTTCACGTCTCCATTGCCCACCGCGACGTACACGTTCCCATTGCTGTCAATCGCCGGGGCGCTGCCCGCCATCCAGATACCACCATCGTGCCTTTTGCCGTCGACCGGCTCCGACGTGAAACTTCCCAGCACGGAGAATCCACTGGACAGATTGTTGTAATCCAACTTGAAGCCCGCTACCCATCCGTCATAGAAATTGGGGCTATTGCCGTAGTCGCAGTTCGACGCCCAGGCAACGTAAACGTATGCCAGGTTGGGACTGCCGCTCGGGTGGGTCAGCGCCAGCCCGGGACGCTGGTTCTGCGCGGTTACGTTGAAGCCCGAGAGCGCACTGTCGATGTCGAAGGTGCTGCCGCTCAACTCTAAGCCAGTGGTTGTGTCGATGGCGTGTAAGCGCTCCGCAAACGTCGCGCCCGTACCAGTTCCCTTTTGATGGCTAGTGACCACGTACAGGATCGGAGGAGTGACGCTCGCGTCAATCACCGGAGTTCCTGTGATCCCGACCCAAGGAGTAAGGTTCTTACACGGGGCGCCACCGCCGGTCGGCAGGGAGGTGTAGGGGATTGCGGTCTCGCCTGCCTGAGTATTGTTCAGGTTTAGCATCCAACAGACGTTGCCGCCGCCGGACGGGGGGAAGGGCGGCGCCTCGAGCGCATAAACCGAGTTGTTCTCAGTAGCCACGAAAGCGACGTTGGCGGGCGGGCAGGCTCCCACCTTCTGGTTGCTGCCGTACAGGCCTTCGATGTAGAGCGGCTGCGCGTAAATGAGCCCGTCGGTGGTGTAGGTCACGGCTTGAAGTTTGCTGAAGTCCGTCGTCGGGGAGAAAATGGTTTCGTTGGGGTTCACCCCTCCGCGGCTGTTGTCATTGTGATAAGTCAGGACGCATGGGGTCGAGCCTGTGCAGAAGGTTTGCGCCAGCGAAACCCCGCTCCCTTGTGCCGACACCCGTCGGACAGCGAAGAAACACACCAGAACCGCAACGAGAACAAACAAAGCCCGCAACCAAACCTTCATGGCTCCTCCTTGAATTCTGCCATCCACCGGGTTTTGCTGCCTGGGGCTAGCCGGACGCATCCCGACAACGTGCCGCGTAGCATACCACGGTTTCGGGCAAAATCAACGGGAAAGCCGTGCCTCCACGATTTTCCGAATAATAAGCTGAAGCTGGATGCCCCGCCGTTCTTGCGTCCTATGCGAAAGCACGAGCACAGCTTCTCAAGCCAGAACCCACCCCGTCCAACCCGTTTCTGGTTGACGGCGTGCGAGAATTCAGATAATCTTAATTACACTGTATTATCCACGAGATAATACTCGCTCTTTGACAATCTGACCCAGGCGATAGCACGGCGACTCGCCCCCGCGTTCCGAATGCCGCCTCCGCCGAAGCAACTCTTAAGGTGAAAGAGGCCGGTTTGACCCTCCTCGATTTCGACCCCAGTTTCAAAACGGAACCGCCGGACTTCGACACGCTCGCGTAACTCCCATGTTCTCTAGATTTTGCGTGTAACTCCTGTAAACTCAAAGATCTAGCACATAGTCGCAAAATAGGTCGTTTGTTTTCAATATTTTGCAGCCCAAGGGGGAGGGGGGGGTACCCGGTACTAAAGGTACAGACCGGGAGCATCCCTGACAAAACAGACCGGGAGCATCCCTGACACTGCCCAGGATGGCGAGCGCGAGTTACAAACAGCGCATGCCATGGAAAGCGAGCAGTGTCATGGAAGAGAAACTATGGTTTGTCTTGGAGTATGAGCGGGATGAGCAAACCATGACGGAGCTGTGCCAGAGCTTCGGGGTGGCG
>Ga0310039_10000103_pt1 | contig 85863 bp, 81 predicted proteins | sample Sb_taG_4_FD_200460 | JGI IMG/M metagenome (GOLD analysis project Ga0310039, IMG submission 200460) | Peat soil microbial communities from Weissenstadt, Germany - Sb_50d_6_BS metaG (v2) (version 2) | ecosystem: Environmental > Terrestrial > Soil > Wetlands > Peat | place: Germany: Weissenstadt...
TGACAATCAACCCGCTCGGTTGTCGGCCGTCGTCAGCTGAGCATGAGTCCAACCGATCCAAGACTCACGACTCATACACCACGTGCTGGGGCACGATCCGCGCACGAATCGCGACCTCCCCGTTCAGCACCTGTTTCCTGTATTTTGGGACCCACACGAGATGCACCTTCAGGTCGCTTTTCGTGTGCGCTCCCAGCCTGTAATGTCGCACTCCGCCACGTTTACGCGATCCTTTCCTTCGCCTGAAGGCGAGGGGTTTCCACCATCCCCGAAGGGGACACCAATTACGGGATCACACGCTCGCACACGCGGAGCAGCGCATTGGGCAACAGTCCCATGATCGTGACGGCCGCGGTATTGAGCAGCAGGATGAAACGCATCCGTGGCCGCGCTTCCGGCACGGGCCGATCACCGGCGGCCTCGAAGTACATGTACCACACTACCCGCAGGTAGTAGAACGCGCCGACCACCGAGACCAGGACCACGAAGGTCGCGAGCCACACATGGTTGCCGCCGAGCAGCGCCTGGATGATCCACAGCTTGGCCCAGAAGCCGATGAACGGTGGCACGCCGGCGGTGGAGAACATCAGCACCAGCATCATCGCCGCGAGCAGTGGATCGCGGGTCGCAAGGCCCTTGAAGTCGGCGATCTCGTCGTGCTCGAAGCCCCGGCGGCTCAGCATCAGGATGATGCCGAAAGTCGCCAGTGTCGTAATCACGTAGGCCACCGTGAAATTCAGCGCCGCCTGATAGCCAGCGCTATTGCCGGTGGCGAAGCCGAGCAGCACGAAGCCGGCGTTGGCGATGGCCGAATACGCCAGCATGCGTTTGAGATTGGTTTGCGCGATCGCACCCAGGTTGCCGATCAGCAGCGACAGCACCGCCGTCGCCACCAGCATCTGCGTCCAGATCGCGGGCGTACCGGCCAGCCCATGCGCGAGCAGCCGCAGGATCAGCGCGAACGAGCCGAAAGTCGAGACCGTGGCGATGTACAGGGTCACGCTGGTCGGGGCGCCTTCATAGACGTCAGGCACCCACATGTGGAACGGTACGGCGCCGAACTTGAAAGCGATGGCAGCCACCACGAACGCCACGCCGATGACCAGTGCGGCGTCGGGGCCGCGGCGCACAATATTGCTGAGCTGATCGAGATCGAGCGTTCCGGTCAGGCCGTAGAGCATCGACATACCGTAGAGCAACACCCCCGAGGCAATGGCTCCGAGCACGAAATATTTGACCGCCGCCTCGGCTGCGATCCCCGAATCGCGATCGAAGGCTACCAGCGCGTATAGCGACAGCGACAGCAGTTCGATGCCGAGATAGACGGTCAGCAGGCTGTTGGCCGAGATCAGTACGAAGATCCCGAGCAGGGCCGTGAGGCACAGCACGTAGTACTCCCCTCCCCGCATGCCGCGCTGTTCCAGGTAGTCCTCGGAATAAAACACCGCCGTCGCCATCGTGACGAAGCCGGCCAATTTCAGAAATCCCGCCAGCGGATCGTCGACATACAGGCCATTGAACAGCAGGATCCGCTGCATGCTCAGGCCGTACTGGCTAGTCAGCGCCACGCCGACGGTCAGTGCCACCATCGTCAGCGTTGCGGTCAGGCCGCGCCGGTGGTCGGCGCGGAAGTAGACGTCGCACAGCAGGATCAGGCAGGCTGAGGCCGCCAGCCACATTTCCGGGATGGCCGGCAACAGCGGACCACCCGTCAGCGTACCGACCGTCATAGCGCCCCCGGAATCTTGCTGGTCAGGATCTGCTGCAGCAGATGCTGCACCGACGCTTCCATCATGTTCAGCATCGGCGCCGGCCAGACACCGAGCAGCAGCACCGCCAGCGCCAGTACGCCAAGCACCAGAGTCTCGCGCGGATTGAGATCCTTCATCTTCGCAACCTGCTCGTTCGCGACCGGGCCGAAGATCACGCGCTTGACCAGCCAGAGATTGTAGGCGGCCCCGACCACCAGGATGCTGGCCGCCAGCAGCGCAAACCAGAAGCTGGCCTTGAAGCTCGCGAGGATCACGAGGAACTCACCGACGAAACCCGAAGTGCCAGGCAAGCCGGAGTTCGCGAGCGCGAACAGCACCATGAAAGCGCCGAACTTCGGCATGACGTTGACCACGCCGCCATAGGCATCGATATCGCGGGTATGCAGGCGATCGTACATCACGCCAATGCAGAGGAACAAGGCGCCGGAGATCAGCCCGTGCGAGATCATCTGCACCACGGCGCCATCGAGGCCGTTGATCGCACCCTTGGTCGAGCCGGTAGCCGCCATGATATAGAACACCAGGAACGCGCCCAGCGTCACGAAGCCCATGTGCGTGATCGAGGAATATGCCACCAGTTTCTTCATGTCCTGCTGTACCAGCGCGACGAAAGCGATGTAGACGATCGCAATCAGCGACAGCGTGACGATCAGCCAGTCGAGCTCGCGGCTGGCGTCTGGCGTCATCGGCAGGCTGAAGCGCAGCAAACCGTAACCGCCCATCTTCAGCATGATCGCCGCCAGTATCACCGAACCTCCCGTAGGGGCCTCGACATGCGCATCCGGTAGCCAGGTGTGCACCGGCCACATCGGCACCTTGACTGCGAACGCCAGCAGAAATGCCAGGAAGATCCAGCGCTGTTCCGCCAGTGTCAGCGGCAGCTGCTGCATGGCCGCGATGCTGTAATCGCCCGCCTTCAGGTACAGGTAGATCAGCGCCACCAGCATCAGCACCGAGCCCAGGAAGGTGTAGAGGAAGAACTTCAGCGTCGCATATACACGCCGCGGCCCACCCCAGACGCCGATGATCACGAACATCGGGATCAGCATCGCCTCCCAGAAAAAATAGAACAGCAGCGAATCGAGCGCGACGAACACGCCGATCATGAGACCTTCCATGATCAGGAACGCCGCGTAGTACTGCGCCGAACGCTTCTCGACCACCGACCAGCCGGCGATGATGACCGGCACGGTCATGAACGCGGTCAGCAGAACCAGCGGCAGCGAGATGCCGTCAACGCCGAGGTAATACTGTGAATTGAGCGCCGGAATCCACGACATCCGCTCGATGAACTGGAAGTTCGCGGTGCCATTGGCAAAGCCGGCATACAGGGGCACACACACGGCGAGCGTCAGCAGCGAGCTCAGCAGCGCGGCCCAGCGCGCCGCGCGCGCGCGCTGCTCACCGAACGCCAGCGTTACCAGGCCGCCCGCGATCGGCAGCCAGATCACGACCGAGAGCAAGCCGAATTGCTGCATGCCTTGGGGACCTTCGCCTTATATGTGGATGAGGAGCCAGCCCAGCGATACCGCCAGGCCGATGATCATCCAGAAGGCATACGAGTACAGAAATCCGCTCTGCAGCAGCCGCGTAACACCGGCGAGCCGGCCCACTGCCTCGGCTGAGCCGTTGACCAACGCCCCATCGATCACCGCCTGATCGCCCCCGCGCCACAGCACGAGGCCAAATCCGCGTGCCATCGGTGCCAGCACGTTTTCATTGAACCAGTCGAAATAGTACTTGTTGATCAGCACCCGATAGACCCCGCTGAAGCGCTCGCGCGTGGCATCAGCCCACTGCGGCCGCTTGAGCACATACCACCAGGCGGTGAAGACGCCGAGCGCGGCCAGCCAGGCCGGCGCCGATATCAGCGCATGCAGCGCGAACGCCGTCGGCCCCTGCCATTCGCTCTTGAGTTCTCCGACCACGTCGTGGCCCTCGAGCACTTTGATCGCACTGCCGAAATAGTCGCCAAACAGGATCGGTTCGACGGTGAGGTAACCGATGATTACCGATGGGATCGCCAGCGCAACCAGCGGCGCCTTCATATCCCAGCCGACATCGTGGAAGTGCTCGCGCGCATGATGGTCCAGGCGCTCCGGACCATGGAAGGTCATGAAAATCATGCGGAACGTATAGAGCGCGGTCACGAACACGCCGAGCAGCACGCACCAGTAGGCGTAACCGGCGCCATAGCGCTGCGAGGCGTGCACCGCGTCGATCAGCGCGTCCTTGGAATAAAATCCCGAAAAGAACGGCGTGCCGATCAGGGCCAGCGCCCCGATCAGCGCCGTCCAGTAGGTCACCGGCATGCGGCGGCGAAGTCCGCCCATCTTGCGCATGTCCTGCTCGTGGTGCATCGCAATGATGACCGCGCCGGCGGCGAGGAACAGCAGCGCCTTAAAGAAGGCATGCGTCATCAGATGAAAGATCGCGACGCTGTAACCGGACACGCCGAGCGCGACGGTCATGTAGCCGAGCTGTGACAGCGTCGAATAGGCGATCACGCGCTTGATGTCGTTGTTGACGATGCCGAGAAAGCCCATGAACAACGCCGTCGTCGCGCCGATCACCAGCACGAACGACAGTGCGGCCGGCGAGTACTCGAACAACGGCGACATGCGCGCCACCATGAAAACGCCCGCGGTCACCATGGTAGCCGCATGGATCAGCGCCGAGATCGGCGTCGGGCCTTCCATGGAGTCCGGCAGCCAGACATGCAGCGGTATCTGCGCCGACTTGCCCATGGCGCCGACGAACAGACAGATGCAGACCACCGTGAGTGCCGACCAGCCATGACCCTGGAACAGCATCACGCTCCTGGCGGCCATGGCCGGCGCGGCGGCGAACACCTCCTGGTAGTCGAGCGAGCCGGTGTAATACAACACCCCGGCTATGCCGAGCACGAAACCGAAGTCGCCGACCCGATTGACCAGGAAGGCCTTGAGGCTCGCGAAGATCGCGGTCGGCCGCGTATACCAGAACCCGATCAGCAGGTAGGACACCAAGCCGACCGCTTCCCAGCCGAAGAACAGCTGCATGAAGTTGTTCGCCATCACCAGCATCAGCATCGAGAAGGTGAACAGCGAGATATAGGCAAAGAAGCGCTGATATCCCGGGTCGTCGCGCATGTAGCCGATGGTGTAGACGTGCACGCACAGCGACACGAACGTGACCACGACCATCATCAGCGCGGTCAGGCGATCGATCAGGAACCCCACCTGCATGCGCACACCGTCGCTGACCAGCCAGGTGTAGACGGTGCCGTCGTAGGTCGGAACCTGGTCCACGAGCATCTGCTTGAGCACCAGGCACGACAGAGCGCAGGAGATCGCCACCGCGCCGATCGTGACCGCCGCGGCGGCGCCGCGGCCGATCGCCTTCCCGGCCAGACCCGCGAGCACTGCGGCGACCAGCGGCAGCATCGGGATGGCAAGCAGCAAATTGTGGTTCATGTTCTCGGTATAGTTATCAGTATCAGTATCAGTATCAGTATCAGCAGCAGCGGTCTCAACCCTGCAGCTGGTCGAGCTCCTCGACGTTGATGCTGCGCCGCTCACGGAACAGCACCACCAGGATTGCCAGCCCGATAGCCGACTCCGCGGCCGCCACCGTCAGCACGAAAAACACGAAGATCTGACCATCGAGCTGCCCCAGATAGCGCGAGAAGGCCACGAAATTGAAGTTCGCGGCCAGCAGCAGCAGCTCGATGCACATGAGCAGCAGCAGCACGTTCTTGCGATTCAGAAAGATGCCGGCGACCGATAGCGCGAACAGCACCGCCGACAGCGTCAGCATATGGGCGAGGGTGATCATTTGCGCTGCTCCGCATCCATCTTGACCAGGCGCACGCGCTCGCTGGCCCGCGCCGCCACCTGTCGGGCGATGTTCTGCACCTTCAGCCCAGGACGATGGCGCAGCGTCAGCGCGATCGCCGCGACGATGGCGACCAGCAGCACCATCGCCGCAATCTCGAACGGATAGGCGTATTTGCTATAGAGCAACGCGCCGAGCTCCTGGGTATTGCTGTAGTTGGCCGGCAGCGGCGCCGCGCCGCGCGTCACATCGATGCCCAACCGTTTGGTCAGCACCACGCCCGCGATCTCGAGCACGATGACGCCGGCCACGATCCATCCCAGCCAGGCGAAGCGGGTGAAGCCGGCGCGCAGCTCCTCCAGATCGATGTCGATCATCATGACCACGAACAGGAACAGCACCATGACCGCGCCGACGTACACCAGCACCAGCACGATGGCGAGGAATTCAGCCTCGATCAGCAGCCACAACGCCGCGCTGGTCACAAAGCACAGCACCAGGCTCAGCGCCGAGTACACCGGATTGCGCGATACGATCACGGCCACGGCCGCCATCACCAGCACGGTCGCAAAGACGTAGAACAGGATCAGCGGCAGCACGGGTTCCCCTAGCCTTCTTTCCAGATCATCAGCGGTAGCGCCTGTCCGCGCTCTTGTCGGCGCTGATCATCGCCTCGTAGCGGTCCCCGACCGCGAGCAGCTTGTCCTTGTTCATGATGTTCTCGCCCCGATGCTCCATGTGATATTCATGGATGCGCGTCTCGACGATCGCGTCGACCGGGCAGGCCTCTTCGCAGAAGCCGCAGTAGATGCATTTGAACAGATCGATGTCGTAACGGGTGGTGCGGCGGGTGCCATCGGCGGCAACATCGGAATCGATCGTGATCGCGAGCGCCGGGCACACCACCTCGCACAGCTTGCAGGCGATGCAGCGCTCCTCGCCGTTCGCATAGCGGCGCAGTGCATGCAAGCCCCGAAAGCGCACCGACTGCGGCGTCTTCTCCTCCGGGTATTGCACCGTGATCTTGCGCCGAAACAGCGAGCGCGCGGTGACCGACAGGCCCGACAGCAGCTCGGTCAGCATGAAGGTCTTGATCGGATTGGCCATGGCCATGTTAGAGCTTCCAGGGACCGAGGTGATACCAGCTCATCAGCGCCTCGACCGCGATCCACACCAGTGTCACCGGAATGAGGAACTTCCAGCCCAGACGCATGATCTGGTCGTAGCGATAGCGCGGAAAGGTCGCGCGAAACCACAAGAACAGGAACAGCAACACGAACACCTTGATGGCCAGCCAATGGGTGCCCGGTATCGCCAGGATGCTGTTGCCGCCAAGCCACGATGGGTAGCCGTCCAGCGGGCTGAGCCAGCCGCCGAAGAAAAATACCGCGGTCAGGCCCGCGATCAGGATCATGTTGGCGTATTCGGCCAGGAAGAACAGCGCGAACGCCATCCCGGAGTACTCGACGTGAAAGCCGGCGACGATCTCCGATTCGCCCTCGGCAACGTCGAACGGCGCGCGGTTGGTCTCGGCGATACCGGAAATGAAATACACCATCAGCAGCGGCAGCAGCCAGAACCAGTTCCAGGTGAGCGGCCCGCCGTGCTGCTGCGTCACGATGGTGCCGAGATTCAGGCTGCCGGCCGCCATTAGTACGCCGACCAGCGCAAAACCCATCGCGATCTCGTAGGCGACCATTTGGGCTGCCGCGCGCATAGCGCCGAGAAAAGCGTACTTTGAATTCGACGACCAGCCGGCGAGGATCACGCCGTAGACGCCCATGGAGGTCAACGACAGCACGTACAGCAGGCCGGCATCGACGTTGGCGATCGCATAGTTCGGCGCGATCGGCACCACCGCCCAGGCAGCGAACGCGGGAATCAGCGCGATGGCGGGTGCGATCTGGAACAGGATCTTGTTGGCGCGCGCCGGGATTACGATCTCTTTGATCAGCAGCTTGATGACGTCAGCAAACGGTTGGCCCATCCCCGGCAGGAAGCCGAAGATCCCCACGCGGTTCGGACCGATACGAAGCTGCATCCAGCCGATGACCTTGCGCTCCCACAGCGTCAGGTAGGCGACTGCTAGAATCAGCACCACGGTGAGCACCAGGGTGAACACCGTCGAGTGCACGTAGGGCGGCAGCTGCCCCCAGAGATTGGCCAGCGAGTTCAAGCCGTCCCTCCGTAGAGCTGCATGCTCGCCCGCCCGTCGCGCGTACGCAGCAGCGGCGCCGAACGGCGCACTACCGGATCGATCTGGTACATCGGCAGATCCATCACGGCTTCCGTGTCCGCGGCCTGCAGCGCCACCGCAGTGCGAAATAAGGGGTGCGGCGCGGCTTCGAGCCGCGACCTGAGCTCATCGCGCACTGCTTCCGAGGACTGGTAGTCGAAGGCAGCCAGCTCGAGCAGATTGCCGAGCACGCGCAGGATCTTCCAGGCCGGGCGCGATACGCCGAGCGGTTTCGCGGCCCCGCCCTGGCTCTGCCAGCGGCCCTCCAGGTTCACATAAGTGCCCGAGGTCTCAGCAAAGGTTGCCGCCGGCAGCAATATGTGCGCCGCGCGCTTCATCTCCTCATTCGCATACGGGCTGACCGCGACCACGCAGCGCGCGCGCGACAAGGTTTCGAGCGCGCTCGGCAGCGCGGCGTCCGCCCAGGGCTCGGCGTTGAGCAGCAGATAGCCGGGCAAGGTCTGCTCGAGCATCTGCCGCGCCGTGCGCCCCGGGGTCGCGCGCGCGGCCCCGCCGGCGCTGCGGTGAGGAACCGCACCGGCCAGGTAGGCCCCGGCCGCATTACCGCCTTCGGCGAGTTCGCCGAGACTGGCGCCGGTCGCCGCCGCCAGTGCGCGCGCCAGTGCCCGCAATTCGCTGTAGCGGCTGCCGCGCGCGGCCAGCGCGCCGAGCCAGATCGCACGGCGCTCGCCGCTCTTGAGCGTGTCGGCGATCGCGCGATGTTGCGACTTGAGCTCGACGCCCGCCAGCAGCGCAGCGAGTTCCGGCGGCGAGGGCGCACCGTCGAGCGCGGCGAGCAGCACCGCGGCCAGATCCGCGACCTGCTCGGCCGGCGACGAGAGCACAATGTGCGCCACGGCGAAAAAGTAGTCGAACCGCGTCGGGTTGATGAAGCTGATGCGCGCGCCGCGCAGGCTGGCCTTGCGCACGCGGTGCGCGAGGATCGGTAGTTCGTGGCGCAGGTTCGAGCCCACCACCAGCAGCGCATCGAGCCGGTCGATCTCGGCAATCGGCAGTCCCAGGCTGGGCGTGAGCGCATCGGCCGCCTGGTCGCGAAAATCACGCTGCCGCAGCCGATGGTCGATATTGGCGCTGCCCAGTCCTTCGGCCAGCCGCGCCAGCAGATACAGCTCCTCGAGCGTGCTCGAGGGATGCGCCAGCAGGCCGACGCCGCCGGGCTCGGCCGCGGCGGCCTTCAAGCCCTGCCCGGCCGCGCTCAGCGCCGCATCCCATTCGACTTCACGCCAGCTGCCATCGACTTGCCGCAATTGCGGCGCCAGCAGCCGATCCTCGCTGTAGACGCCCTCGTAGCTGAAGCGATCCCGGTCGGCGATCCAGGTCTCGTTGATCTCCTCGCACGGCCGCGGCACCACGCGCATCAGCCGCCCGCGCAGCACATGGCCATAGAGCTGGGTGCCGACGCCATCGTGCGGCGAGATCAGCGGCACCTGCGTCATTTCCCAGCCGCGGCCGCGGTAGCGGAACGGCTTGCTGTTGAGCGCGCCGACCGGACACAGATCGATGATGTTGCCCGACAGCTCGTGATCGACGCTGTGCTCGATGAAGGTGCCGATCTCCATGTTCTCGCCGCGCCCGGTGGCGCCCATCTCCTGAATACCGGCGATGTCCTGACCGAAACGCACACAGCGCGTGCAGTGTATGCAGCGGGTCATGTCGGTGGACACCAGCGGCCCGAGATTCTTGTCCTTGACCGAGCGCTTGCGCTCGACGAAGCGCGAGATGTCGCGACCGAAGCCCACCGCCAGATCCTGCAGCTCGCACTCCCCGCCCTGATCGCAGATCGGGCAGTCGAGCGGATGGTTGATCAGCAGGAATTCCATGACCGAGCGCTGCGCGCCGATGGCCTTGACCGAGTGGGTGTAGATCTTCATGCCCTCGGCGACCGGCGTGGCACAGGCCGGCAACGGCTTGGGCGCCTTCTCGATTTCGACCAGGCACATGCGGCAGTTGGCCGCCACCGGCAGCTTGTCGTGATAACAAAATCGCGGCACATAGACACCCTCGCGATCGGTCGCGCGAATGATGATCTCGCCCTTGCGCGCCTTCATCGGCACGCCGTTGACTTCGATATTGACGAGTTCTTCGCTCATGCGGCCTGCCGCGCGGTATCGACGATGCTGCGTCCGCCGTGATCGACCATGTACTCGAACTCATGGCGGAAATGCTTGAGGAAACTCTGCACCGGCCAGGCCGCGGCGTCGCCGAGCCCGCAGATGGTGTGACCTTCGATGCGATTGGCCAAGTCGAGCAGCAGATCCAGCTCCTCGCGCCGTGCCTCCCCGTCGAGAATGCGCTTGAGCGTGCGGTTGAGCCAGCCGGTGCCCTCGCGGCAGGGCGTGCACTGGCCGCAGGACTCCGACATATAGAAGCGCGACAGGCGCTCGAGTGTCCTGACCATGCAGGTGGTCTCGTCCATCACGATCACCGCGGCCGAACCGATGCTCGAGCCCGCGGCCTTGAGCGAGTCGAAATCCATATTGGTCTTGAGCATGATCTGGCCCGGCACCACCGGTACCGAGGAGCCTCCCGGGATCACGGCTTTGATCTGGCGGCCTTTCCAGATGCCCCCCGCCAGCGCCAGCAGATCCGCAAATGGAATGCCCATCGGCACCTCGAAGTTGCCGGGCTTGCTCACGTGGCCTGAGACCGAAAAGATGGCCGTGCCGCCCGAGTTCTCCGGCCCTAGATCGGCGAACCACTGCGGCCCGTTGCGTAGGATCGTCGGCACCGAGGCGAAGCTCTGGGTGTTGTTGACGGTGGTCGGCATGCCATACAGACCGAAGGCGGCTGGGAACGGCGGCTTGAAGCGCGGCTTGCCGGTCTTGCCCTCGAGCGAATCGAGCAGCGCCGTCTCTTCGCCGCAGATGTAGGCACCGGCGCCGACGAAGGAATGCAGATCGAAGTCGATGCCCGAGCCGAGAATGTTCCTTCCCAGCAGGCCGGCATCGTAGGCTTCCTTCAGCGCCGCCTCGAAGCGCGGCACCGGCTCGCCGAGGAATTCACCGCGAATATAGTTGTAGCCCACCGTGGCATTCATGCAATAGCCGCCGATGGCCATGCCCTCGATCAGCGCGTGCGGGTTATAGCGCAGGATGTCTCGATCGTGACAGGTACCGGGCTCGCTCTCGTCCGAATTACAGACCACGTACTTCTGCATCGTGGCGTTGCGCGGCATGAAGCTCCATTTCACGCCCACCGGGAACGCGGCGCCACCGCGGCCACGCAGCCCCGAGTCCTTGACCTGCTCGATCACCTGCTCGCGCGGCGGCTTCTCGGCCAGCATCTTCCTCCACACCTCGTAGCCGCCGATCCGGCCGTAGGTCTCGAGCGTCCAGGAGCGCTCGTACCGCAGTGGCTCGAAGCAGGTGAGATTCAGCTTATCGTCCCAGGCGCCCATACCGGCTCCGCACTCACTTCAGCGCATCGAGGATCTGATCGACCGTTTCGGGCGTCAGATGCTCGTAGTACACGTGATCGACCATCATCATCGGCGCGCCGGTGCACGCCGCCAGGCACTCCTCTTCGCGCTTGAGAAAGATGCGGCCATCCGGCGTGCTCTGGCCGCTACTTATGCCGAGCTTGCGCTCGACATGGGCCTCGATTTCCTCGCCGCCGCACAGCATGCAGGAGATGTTGGTGCACACGCTGACATGATGCCGGCCGCAGGGATGGGTCTCGAACATCGAGTAGAAGCTCGCGACCTCATAGATCTGGATCGGCGGCAGCTGCAGGTAGTCCGCCACCGCGTCCATGAGCTCCAGGCTCAGAAAGCCGTGATTCTGCTCCTGCGCCGCGCGCAGCGCCGACAGCACCGCCGAGCGCTGCCGCCCCGGCGGAAATTTCGCCACCCAGTGATCGATTTCCTCGCGTGTGTGCCCGGACAGCAGCCCCGCTTTGCGCTCTACCTGGCTCATCAGCGATCGACCTCCCCGAATACGATGTCCTGTGTGCCGATCACGGCCACCACGTCCGCGAGCATGTGTCCGCGCACCATCTCGCCGAGCGAGGCCAGATGTACGAAGCCCGGTGCGCGGCACTTGACGCGGTAGGGCTTGTTGGCCCCGTCCGAGATCAGGAAAATCCCGAATTCACCCTTTGGCGCCTCGACCGCGGCGTAGGTCTCGCCTTCCGGCACGCAGTAGCCTTCGGTCATGAATTTGAAATGATGAATCAGCGACTCCATGTCGCCCTTCATGTGCTCGCGGCTGGGCGCACGCACTTTGCGGTCATCGACCATGACCGGGCCCGGATTGGCGCGCAGCCAGTCCACGCACTGCCGGACGATGCGATTGGACTGCCGCATCTCGGCCACACGTACCAGATAGCGGTCGTAGCAATCGCCGTTTACGCCGACCGGAATATCGAATTCGAGCGCCGAATACACCGCGTACGGCCGCTTGCGGCGCAGATCCCACTCGACGCCTGAACCGCGCAGCATCGGCCCGGAGAAGCCGAGCTGCAGCGCGCGCTCGGGCGAGACCACGCCGATATTCACGGTGCGCTGCTTCCAGATGCGGTTGTCGGTCAGCAGCGTCTCGTACTCATCGACCCGCCCGGGGAACTTTTCGGTGAAGGTCTCGATGAAATCAAGCAGCGAGCCGGTGCGCGCCGCGTTCAGCCGATCGATGTCCTTCTGGCTGCGCCAGCGCGAGGGCTGGTGCTTGGGCATCGTCTCGGGCAGATCGCGGTAGACGCCACCCGGACGGTAATAGGTCGCGTGCATGCGCGTGCCCGATACCGCCTCGTAGCAGTCCATCAGGTCTTCGCGCTCGCGAAAGCAGAACAGGAACACGGTCATGGCACCGATATCCAGTCCATGCGCGCCGAGCCACATCAGGTGATTCAGGATGCGCGTGATCTCGTCGAACATGACGCGGATGTACTGCGCGCGCGGCGGCGCCGTGATGCCCAGCAGCCGCTCGATCGCCGCCACATAGGCGTGCTCATTGCACATCATCGAGACGTAATCGAGCCGATCCATGTAGCCGATCGACTGATTGAAGGGCTTGGACTCGGCGAGCTTCTCGGTGCCACGATGCAGCAGTCCGATGTGCGGGTCGGCCTTCACGATGGTCTCGCCGTCCATCTCGAGCACCAGTCGCAGCACGCCGTGCGCCGCCGGATGCTGCGGGCCGAAGTTGAGCGTCAGATTGCGGATCTCAGGCACGATCCACCCCGGGCGGGTGATCGTGCAGCGCTGGGTCGTAGCGGTTGTCGTGACGGATCACACGCGGCACCAGCGTGCGCGGCTCGATGCTGACCGGCTCGTAGACCACGCGCTGGAGCTGCGGGTCGTAACGCACCTCGACATTACCGATGAGGGGGAAATCCTTGCGGAACGGATGACCGATGAAACCGTAGTCGGTCAGAATGCGGCGCAGATCCGGATGGCCGCGGAACAGAATGCCGAACAGATCGAAGGCCTCGCGCTCGAACCACTCGGCGCTGGCCCACACGCCGGTCAGCGAATCCACCATCGGATCCTCGACGTCCTCGGCCCAGACACGCAGCCGCAGCCGCTGGTTATATGTGAGCGACAGCAGCTGCGACACCACCGCGTAGCGCTTGTTGCCGGCGAGCGTGTGCGGCGCGGTGCGATTCACGCCGCGGCTGAATCCGGTGGCGGTGGCCGAGTTGGTGCGCCACTCGGCGCGGCCATAGTCGAGGTAATCGACCCCTGCCAGATCCATCAGCAACTCAAAGCGCAGCTGCGGGTCGTCGCGCAGCATGCCCGCGACCTCGAGCAGCTTATCGCTGGCGACCTCGATCGCGAGCTCATCGGGCAGCGACGTATAAAGGCAAGCGCGATCGCCCAAGGCAGCCGTGACCCGTGCGGCGAGATCTTCGATGTACGCTGGCACTACTCTCGATTCCTTTTAATGCCTTCCGCGGATCAGGCGCTCGCCGCGGTTTGCCGCTCGATCTTGCGCTGCAGCTGGATTACGCCATAGAGCAGCGCCTCCGCCGTCGGCGGACATCCGGGCACATAGACATCGACCGGTACGATTCGATCGCAGCCGCGCACCACCGCATAGGAGTAGTGGTAATAGCCACCGCCGTTGGCGCACGAGCCCATCGAGATGACCCAGCGCGGCTCGGGCATCTGGTCATAGACCTTGCGCAGCGCGGGCGCCATCTTGTTGACCAATGTGCCGGCCACGATCATGACGTCGGATTGACGCGGACTGGGACGAAACACGACGCCGAAACGGTCCAGATCGTAGCGCGAAGCTCCGGCGTGCATCATTTCCACCGCGCAGCAGGCCAGTCCGAAAGTCATCGGCCACAGCGAACCGGTGCGCGCCCAGCTCACCAGGCTATCGACCTGAGTGGTCAGGAAGCCGCGTTGCGCGAAGCCTTCGGTGTCCGCCGCCGCTAATCCCACTCGAGCGCTCCCTTCTTCCACTCGTAGGCAAAGCCGATCACAAGTATGAACAGAAATACGCCCATGGCCACAAGGCCGAAACCGCCGGTGCGGCCGAGCGATACTGCCCACGGAAACAGAAACGCAATCTCGAGGTCGAAGATAATGAACAGTATCGCGACCAGGTAGTAGCGCACGTCGAATTTCATCCGATTGTCTTCGAACGGTTCGAAGCCGCACTCGTAAGGCGACAACTTTTCCGGATCGCCGCGATGTCGGGCGGAAAGACGTCCGAGCACCAATCCCAAGCCAAGCAGCACGGCCGCGAGCACCGAGGCTATGGTAAGGAAAATCAATACCGGCAGGTAATTCGTCAGCATTTGCGCACCAAAAGGGGCGGCATGTTGCGCTTGCGCGTACATTGATCCGCCCCTTCGTCGGGGCATTGTAACAGGGGACACAGACTTATGGTGCCGACGGGGAGATTCGAACTCCCACACCTTGCGGCGCTAGCCCCTCAAGCTAGTGTGTCTACCAATTCCACCACGTCGGCGTTGATTACTTCCGGGCGCGAGCCCCTATTCGTGCCGGGCCCGCTTACCTAAGGGCTTACATGGGCGCCTTACCGCTGTCCGCCGGATTCGTTGCCGGTGTACTCGGTGCCGTCGCCGCCCCGCCCGGCTGGGGAGTAGTCGTCGGCGCCGCCGGCGCAATGCCACCGCCGACGCCGCCCTCGGCACCAGGGGCACCGGCGGCACCAGGGGCACCGGCGGCACCAGGGGCACCGGCGGCACCAGGAGCACCACCGACGGGGCCGGGTGCCCTGTTTGCCGGCGCACTCGGTGTCGCCAGCTGGTCGAGCAGACTGCTCGCCGGAGCGCTGCTCTTGCGGGCACCCACGTAGGCCAGAGACAGGCTGGTCACCATGAAGATCGCCGCCAGGATGGCGGTCGCGCGCGACAACGCCGTGCTCGCGCCCCGGGCGCCGAACACGGTGCCCGAGGCGCCGGCGCCGAAACCTGCACCCGCCTCCGCGCCCTTGCCGCGCTGGAGCAGCACCAGCGCCACGATCGCGGCGGCGCAAAAGAAGTGGATGATCATCAGCAAGGTATGCAACATCTAGGTCCCGCTCTCAGCCGCGTGCCGCGGCCACGATGCTCAGAAATTCCTCTGCCTGCAGCGAGGCGCCCCCGATCAGACCGCCGTCGACGTCGGTCTGCAAAAACAGCTCGCGGGCGTTGCCCGCCTTGACGCTGCCGCCGTAAAGAATCTGCAAATCGGCGGCGATTTTAGCATCCCGCTCCGCCAGCCGCTGACGGATGAAGGCGTGCACATCCTGCGCCTGCTGCGGCGATGCGGTGCGCCCGGTGCCGATCGCCCATACCGGCTCGTACGCTACCACCGCATGTGCAAAGCTGCCGATGCCGGTCAGCGCCACCACGGCTTCCAGCTGCCGTCCAACCCGCTCGTGCGTGCGGCCGGCCTCGCGGTCTGCGAGCAGCTCGCCGACACACAGAATCGGCAGCAGGCCGCGCGACTGCGCCGCGGCGAACTTACGGGCCACCAGTACATCATCTTCGCCATACAAGGCGCGCCGTTCGGAGTGGCCGACGATCACGTAGGTGCAGCCGACGTCTTTGAGCATCGCCGCCGAGACTTCCCCGGTATAGGCGCCCTGCGCCTCGGCGCAGACATTCTGCGCCCCGAGCTTGACGGCGGCGCCTCGCAGCAAGCGCGCCAACTCCATCAGGTACACCAGCGGCGGACAGACCACGCAATCGACGCTCTCGAGGTTCGGGGCCGCCAGAATCGCCTCGATCAGCGGCGCGTTGTCGGCGCGCGATCCATGCATCTTCCAGTTGCCGGCTACGAGTTTGCGTCGCATGACTTACGATGAGTCCCGTTGCTTGATCCTGGCGTGCTTCAGAGGCCGGCGCCTCAAGAGCCGGCACCTCAAGGGCCGGCGTCTCAAAACGGTGCCGTCCCGGTTTTGGGCGCGCGGATGATAGCCACGCAGCCTGCCCCCCGCAATGGCCAGATGTCGCGAACTCAGGTCGGCGCGGTTTCCGGCAAGGCGGCCGCTCTGACCGCGGCGGCCAGCTCATCGGCACAGCCGCGCACGTCGGCCGCATCGCGGCCTTCGACCATCACGCGGATCACCGGCTCGGTGCCTGAAGCGCGCAGCACCACGCGCCCCTCTCCCTGCAGGTGCTTCTCGATCCGCCGCACCGCGGCGGCGATCGCGGGCACCGCCGTCGGATCGAAACGGCGCGCGACTTCGACGTTGAGCAGCACCTGCGGCAGCTTGTCCATGCCGGCCGCAAGCTCCGCCAGAGAACGGCCGGTCTGCTTCATGATGCTAAGCACCTGCAGCGCCGTGATCAGCCCGTCACCGGTGGTGGTGCGATCCAGAGTCAGGATATGACCCGAAGTCTCGCCACCGAGCATGCCGCCGCTTTCCTTGAGCTTGGCAAGTACGTGCCGATCGCCTACCGGCGCGCGTATAAAGTCGATTCCGAGGCGCCGCAGCGCCAGCTCCAGCCCGAGGTTGCTCATCACCGTTCCGACCACCGGTCCACGCAACCGGCCGGAGCTCTTCGCCGCCGCGGCGATCACGAACAGCAGCTGATCGCCGTCGACCAGCCGCCCCAGATGATCGACCATCACTACGCGATCACCGTCACCGTCAACGGCGACGCCAACGTGCGCATGCACTCCCGGAACCGTGAGCTGCAGCAGTTCCGGCGACGTGGAGCCGCAGCCATCGTTGATGTTGCGGCCATTGGGCGAGCATCCGATCGGGACGATGTCGGCATCGAGGTCGGCGAGAATGCGCGGCGCGACCTTGTAGGCAGCGCCGTTGGCGCAGTCGATCACGATCTTGAACCCCGACAAATTGATGCCGCCGGCCAGCACCCCGGCGCAGAACTCCTGGTAGTGCAACAGTGCGCTGTCTACGCGGCGTGCACGCCCGAGTTCGCGCGAGGCGCGCGTCAGCGGCACCGTCGACAGCTGCGCCTCGATGCGCTCCTCGAGCTGATCCGACAGCTTGGCGCCCTCGCCGTCGAAGAACTTGATGCCGTTGTCCTCGTAAGGATTGTGCGAGGCGCTGATCACCACGCCCAGCCGGCATTGCAGGTGGCGCGTCATGTAGGCGACCGCCGGCGTCGGTAACGGGCCGGTCAGCAGCACGTTGGCGCCGGCGGCGACGAAGCCGGCCTCGAGCGCGGCCTCGAACATATAGCCCGAGACCCTGGTGTCCTTGCCGATCAGCACCGTGCCGCCGTCCCCGAGCACCACGCGGGCCGCCGCGCTCGCAAGCCGCAGGGCAAAATCGACAGTCATCGGATCGGTGCCCACACGGCCACGAATGCCGTCGGTTCCAAAATACGCTCTACCCACCTCAACTCCCTTGTCTGACTGCGCTGGCAATGCGCACGACATCCACCGTTGCCGCCACATCGTGGGCGCGCACGATCCGCGCGCCGTTCAACACCGCGATCGTCGCCAGCGCCAGGCTGCCGGCCAGTCGCTCCTCGGCCCGTCCGCCCAGCGCCGCCACCATCGATTTGCGCGATAGACCTACGGCCAGCGGCAGCCCGAGGCGCTGGAATTGCGCCAGTCCGCGCAGCAGTTGCAGATTATGCGCCAGTAGCTTGCCGAAGCCGAACCCGGGATCGATGCACAGCCGCTCGCGCGCCATGCCCGCGGCGATGCAGGTCTGCACGCGCTCAGCCAGAAAATCCTGCACTTCCCCGACCACATCGTCGTACCGGGGATCGATCTGCATGGTCGCCGGCTCACCCCGCATGTGCATCAGGCACGCGCCCAGCTCGCCCGCCGCCAGCGCCTCGACCGCGCCGGGCGAGCGCAACGCCCGCACATCGTTGATCAGGTGGGCGCCGGAGGCGCCGGCGCGCCGCATGACCTCAGGGTTGGAGGTGTCTACCGAGACCAGTACCGGCAGCCGCGCCGCCACGCGCTCGACCACTGGCAGCACACGGCGCACCTCTTCTTCGCCGGTCACCGACGCTGCACCCGGACGCGTCGATTCGCCACCAACGTCGATGATCGCGGCGCCTTCCGCCACCATTTGGTCCGCCTGTGCAAAGGCCGCATCCGGATCGAGGTAGCGCCCGCCGTCAGAGAAGGAATCCGGCGTTACATTGAGCACGCCCATGACCACCGGACGGTCGAGTTCGAGCACACGGCCGGCACACAGCAATCGCATCGACGGGCGCTCCTCACCTACGCCGCATGCGCCCCGCGCGAGACAGCACAAAGTGACGCATCGCCACGCAGAGAGATCAGACTATAGGGCGCATTTTTGTTATCAAAAATGCGCCCTATAGTCTGATCTCTCTGCGTGATGGTCGGATTTAGTGCTGTCCGGCCGGGCGGACAATGCCGTCGGCCGGAGCGCCCGCCGGTGCGGTGGCCGGCTTGCCGCTGCCGGTGCTCGGCGTCGAGTCGTCCCAGCCCTCGGGCGGTTTCGGCGTGCGGCCGGCCATGATGTCCTTGATCTGCTCGTCGGCGAGCGTCTCGTACTTGATCAGGGCCTCGGCCATCGCATGCAGTTTGTCCAGATTGGTCTCGAGGATTTGCCTGGCGCGCTTGTAATTCATCTCGATCACCCGCCGGACCTCCTCGTCGATCGCGTGCGCGGTTTCATCCGAGACCTGCTTGTGCTGCGTGACGCTGCGGCCGAGGAACACCTCGCCCGACTCTTCCGAATAGGTCAGCGGCCCGAGCCGATCCGACAGTCCCCACTTCGTGACCATGTTGCGTGCCAGCTCGGTGGCGCGTTCGATGTCGTTCGAGGCGCCGGTGGTCACCGCATCCTCGCCGAATATGAGTTCCTCGGCGATGCGGCCGCCGAACAGCGTCGCGATCGAGCTTTCCAGACGCCGTTTGCTCAACGAGTACCGATCCTGCTCGGGCAGGAACTGCGTTACGCCCAGGGCGCGGCCGCGCGGAATAATCGTGACTTTGTACACCGGATCATGCTCCGGCACGCTCATGCCGACGATGGCGTGACCGCCCTCGTGGTAGGCCGTCATGCGCTTTTCGGCGTCGGTCATGACCATCGAGCGCCGCTCGGCGCCCATCATGATCTTGTCCTTGGCGCGCTCGAACTGGTCCATCGACACCTGGCGCTGGTTGGCCCGCGCCGCGAACAGCGCCGCCTCGTTGACCAGGTTGGCCAGATCGGCGCCCGAGAACCCGGGCGTGCCGCGCGCGATCAGTGCCGGCTTGACGTCGTCGCCCAGCGGCACGCGCCGCATGTGCACGCGCAGGATCTGCTCGCGACCACGCACGTCGGGCAGCGGCACGACCACCTGGCGATCGAAACGGCCCGGGCGCAGCAGCGCCGGATCGAGCACATCGGGACGGTTGGTGGCGGCAATGACGATGATGCCTTCGTTACCCTCGAATCCATCCATCTCTACCAGCAGCTGGTTGAGGGTCTGCTCGCGCTCGTCGTGCCCGCCGCCCAGGCCGGCGCCGCGGTGACGCCCCACGGCATCGATTTCATCGATAAATATGATGCAGGGCGCGTGCTTCTTGGCCTGCTCGAACATGTCGCGCACGCGCGACGCGCCGACGCCGACGAACATCTCGACGAAGTCGGAGCCGGAAATGGTGAAGAACGGCACCTTGGCCTCGCCAGCAATCGCGCGCGCCAGCAGCGTCTTGCCGGTACCCGGTGAGCCGACCATCAGCACGCCCTTGGGAATCTTGCCGCCCAGCTTCTGGAACTTGCCCGGGTCCTTCAGGAAGTCGACGATCTCGCCGACCTCCTGCTTGGCCTCATCGACGCCCGCGACGTCGGCGAAGGTCACATTGACTTGGTCCTCTCCCAGCAGCCGCGCGCGGCTCTTGCCGAAAGACATGGCACCGCGGCCGCCGGCCGCGCCCTGCATCTGCCGCAGCAGATAAACGAACACCAGCAGCATCAGCAACGCCGGCGCCAGCTGCAGCAGCAGCTGCGTGAGAAAGTTTGGCTGCTTGGGCGCCTGGCCCTCGACGCTGACATTGGCCTTGAGCAGGTCGCCGATCAGCGAGGTGTAGTTGGTCTCGGGGTTGTAACTCTCGAACTGAGTCTTATCCTTCAGAGTCCCGCGAATCTGGTCACCCTGGAGCACCACGCTGTCCACCTTGCCGGAGTGAACATCGCTGTAGAACTCGGAATACGTCAGCTGCTGACGCTGCGGCCCGCTGGGCATGTAGCGGCTAAATACCGCCAGCATTACCAGCACGATGACCACCCAGAGCAGGATGTTTTTTGTCAAATCATTCAACTTCATTTCACCACAACGCTGCGCGGTCGGTACGCCCGGTAGGGAATCGTGATAGGGACGCTACACCATCCTCATCCCGGAGGCCAGCAAGTAGGTTTCAGGACTGCGCGCCCGGGAAGCCTCGGGTTTGAGGCACCTGACCCGCCCGAAGCGAGTCCGCGCTAACGCGACGACATCCTCAAAGCCGGCCCCTTGCAGGACCTTGATCAGGGCAGTCGCGCCCGGTTTCAAGACCTCCCGCGCCAGATCCAGTGCCAGTTCGGCCAAATACATGCCCCGCGGGGCGTCGATCGCGTCCATTCCGCTCAAGTTCGGCGCCATGTCCGACAGCAACAGGTCCACCCCCGTGCCGCCGAGCGTGCTCTTGAGCTCCTGGACGACGCCGTCGTCGCGAAAGTCCCCCTGTAGGAATTCCACCCCCGCCAGCGGCTCCATGGGCAGCAGGTCGGTCGCCACCACCCGGCCCGAGGCCCCTAGCCGGCGCCGCACATACTGGCTCCAGGCGCCCGGGGCGGCGCCAAGATCGAGCACCACCATCCCGGGCTTCAGCAGCCGCTCGCGCTGATCGATCTGCTCGAGTTTGAACACGGCGCGTGATCGCCAGCCTTCCGCCTGGGCGCGTTTCACGAACGGATCGGAGAAATGCTCGCGCAGCCAGCGATCGCTGCTCTTGGATCGGCGGGCCATGTTCGCTAAACGCTCACTGCTGCCCGGCGCAGTCAGCGCGCCTGCGCCGACCCGCTTATCATAAGGTAATGCGCCTGTCCGACAAGCAATTGCGCTTCCTGCGCGGCCGCGCCCATGTCCTGAAGGCCGTGATCCACATCGGCCACAATGGCCTGGGCGCCGGCGTGCTCGATGAAACCCGGCACGCCCTGGCCGATCACGAACTGATCAAACTCCGCATCCAGGCCACCGATCGCGCCGCGCGCGACGCGCTGCTCGCCGAGCTGGTCCGGGAGACCGGCAGCGCCCTGGTCACGCGCATCGGCCACGTCGCAGTACTCTTCAAGGCTAACGCGAAGCTCACGCGCATCCCATTGCCGGATCTCTAGCCCAGGGCGACCGGACCATCCGTAAGAGGTACTGACTATCCAGCGCATTTTTTGATTACAAAAAATGCGCTGGATAGTCAGTACCTCTTGCATATGACCTCGCCGCCCTAGTGGCTAGACGTACCGCACCGAGACGATCTCGTAGCTTCGCGTTTTGCCTGGAGCGGCCACCTCCACGACCTCGCCCTGGACTTTGCCGATCAGCGCGCGCGCGATCGGCGAGGTGATCGAGATGCGCCCGCCGCGGATGTCGGCCTCGTCCTCACCGACGATCTGGTAGGTGACCGCGGTGCCCTCGTCCTGATCCTCGAGTTCCACGGTGGCACCGAACACCACTTTTCCGGTCGCTGGTCGGCTGGCGATATCGATGATCTCCGCGGCTGCCAGCCGCGACTCGATCTCCATGATCCGGCCCTCGATAAAGCCCTGCTGCTCACGCGCAGCGTGATACTCGGCATTCTCCGACAGATCGCCGTGACTGCGGGCCTCGGCGATCGCCTTGATGATGCGCGGCCGATCCGCCGACTTCAGGCGCTTGAGCTCGGCGCGCAGCATTTCGGCGCCGCGCAAAGTCATCGGCGAGCGTTTCATGTGCCCACGTCCCGGCGCGGCGCGGCCGCATCGAGCACACCGACCTCGCGGTGCAGATCCTGCAGCCGGTTGACGTCGACCTCATCGAGATGGTCGAGCGCCTCGCAAGTCGCGAGCGCCGCGGCCAGGGTCGTGTAATAGGTGATGCGCCGGCGCACAGCCTCGCGCCGTATCGAGTTGGACTCGAGTATGGCCTGCTTGCCTTCCGTGGTATTGACGATCAGGTCGATCTCGTCGTTCTTGATCATGTCGACGATATGCGGCCGGCCCTCGCGCACCTTGTTGACGCGGCGACAGTCGATACCGGCAGCCTTGAGCGCCAAGGCCGTGCCGGTGGTGGCGACCAGGTTGAATCCATGCTCCATCAGCCGCCGTGCCAGCGGCACGGCCCCCGGCTTGTCGCGCTCGCGCACGCTGATCAAGCAGCAGCCCGAGCGCGGCAGCACCACACCGGAAGCGGCCTGCGACTTGGCATAGGCTTCGCCGAATGTGCGCCCGGTGCCCATGACCTCGCCGGTCGATTTCATCTCGGGACCGAGGATCGGATCGGCCTCCGGGAACTTCAGGAACGGGAATACGGCTTCCTTGACCGAGTAGTACCTGGGCACGCGCTCGGCCAGCACGCCCAGGTCGCGCAGTGTCTTGCCGGTCATCACCCGCGCGGCGATCTTGGCGATCGGCACCCCGGTCGCCTTCGACACGAACGGTACCGTGCGTGAAGCGCGCGGATTGACCTCGAGCACGTAGACCAGGTTGTTCTGGATCGCGAACTGGACGTTCATCAGCCCGATCACATTCAGGGCGCGCGCGAGCTTGCGCGTCTGCGCCCGCAGTTCATCCTGCACCGCCGCCGACAGGCTGTTGGGCGGCAGCGAGCAGCTCGAGTCGCCGGAATGCACGCCGGCCTGTTCGACGTGCTCCATGATGCCGCCGATCAGCACATCGACACCGTCGCAGACCGCATCGACGTCCACCTCGATCGCCACATCGAGGAAGCGATCGAGCAGCACCGGGGCCTCGTTCGACACTTGCACCGCCCGCGCCATATACGAACGCAGGTCGTCCTCGTTGAAAACAATCTCCATCGCGCGGCCGCCGAGCACATAGGAGGGCCGTACCACCAGCGGATACCCGACCTCGCGCGCGAGCTGCGCCGCCTGCTCTTCGTTGCGCGCGGTCGCATTGGCGGGCTGCCTGAGCCCCAGGCGTCGCACCAGCTGCTGGAAGCGTTCGCGGTCCTCGGCGATATCGATCGAGTCGGGCGAAGTACCGATGATCGGCGCGCCAGCCGCCTCGAGCGCACGCGAGAGCTTGAGCGGGGTCTGGCCGCCGAACTGCACGATCACGCCCTCGGGCCGCTCCTTGGCGATCACTTCGAGCACATCCTCGAGCGTCAGTGGCTCGAAATACAGCCGATCGGAGGTGTCGTAATCGGTCGACACGGTTTCCGGGTTGCAGTTGACCATGATGGTCTCGAAGCCGTCCTCGCGCAGCGCCAGCGCCGCGTGCACGCAGCAGTAGTCGAACTCGATCCCCTGGCCGATGCGATTCGGACCGCCGCCGAGAATCATGATCTTGCGGCGCCTGGTCGGCTCGGCCTCGCACTCTTCCTCATAGGTCGAATACAGGTACGCGGTCGAGGTCGCGAACTCGGCGGCACAGGTATCGACCCGTTTGTAGACCGGGGCGACGCCGAACTCACGGCGCTTGCCGCGGATCACGGCCTCGGTCGAGCGCGTCAGGGCCGCGAGCCGGCGGTCGGAGAAGCCCTTGCGCTTGAGTGCGCGCAGGCGTTCGCCGCCCAATGCCCCCGCACCCTCACGACCCACCCGCGCCTCCTCGTCGATCAGATCGGCGATCTGGGCGAGAAACCAGCGATCGATTGAACTCAAGCCCGCGACGTGATCGAGTCCGAAGCCGGCGCGGAACGCGTCGGCGACATACAGTAGGCGGTCCGGACCCGGCGCGTGCAGCTCGAATCTGAGCTGCATTTCCATCTCTTCCGACAGCGGCAGCGTTAGCACCGGATCCAGGCCATCGAGTCCGGTCTCGAGGCTGCGCAGCGCCTTCTGCAGCGACTCCTGAAAAGTACGGCCGATCGCCATCACTTCACCGACCGACTTCATCTGCGTGGTCAGCCGGCTGTTGGCGGTCGGGAACTTCTCAAAGGTAAAGCGCGGGATCTTCGTGACCACGTAATCAATCGTCGGCTCGAACGACGTCGGGGTAGCCCCGCCCGTGATCTCATTCTTGAGCTCATCGAGCGTGTAGCCGACGGCCAGCTTGGCGGCCACCTTGGCAATCGGAAAACCCGTGGCCTTGGAGGCCAGTGCGGAGGAGCGCGAAACGCGCGGATTCATCTCGATCACCAGCATGCGGCCGCTGTTCGGATCGAGCGCGAACTGCACGTTGGAGCCGCCGCACTCGACGCCGATCTTGCGCAGCACCGCGATCGAAGCATCACGCATGCGCTGATACTCCTTGTCGGTCAGTGTCTGCGCCGGCGCCACGGTGATCGAATCGCCGGTGTGCACGCCCATCGGATCGAGGTTCTCGATCGAGCAGACGATGATGCAGTTGTCGTTGCGGTCACGCACCACCTCCATCTCGAATTCCTTCCAGCCGATGACCGCTTCCTCGAGCAGCAGCTCGCGCGTCGGCGAGGCGTCGAAGCCGCGCTCCACGATGGTCTCGAATTCCTCGCGGTTATAGGCGATGCCACCGCCGCTGCCGCCGAGCGTGAACGAGGGCCGGATCACGATCGGAAAGCCGATGCTGCTCTGCACCGCGAGCGCCTCTTCGAGGCTGCGTGCGAGTTGCGAATACGGCACCTCGAGATCGATCTCGCGCATGGCGTTGCGGAACTGCTCGCGGTCCTCGGCCATGTCGATGGCCTCGCGCGAGGCCGCAATCAGCTCGACCTGGTACTGCTTGAGCACGCCCTCGCGCACCAGATCGAGGGCGGTGTTGAGCGCGGTCTGACCCCCCATGGTGGGCAGCAGCGCACTCGGCCGTTCACGCTCGATGATGCGCGCCACCGTGCGCCAGTTGATCGGCTCGATGTAGATCGCATCGGCGCTCTCGGGATCGGTCATGATCGTGGCCGGATTCGAGTTCACCAGGATGACGCGGTAGCCCTCCTCGCGCAGCGCCTTGCAGGCCTGGGCCCCCGAGTAATCGAATTCACAGGCCTGGCCGATCACGATCGGGCCTGCGCCGATGATCAGGATGCTCTCGAGGTCGGTACGCTTCGGCATCGGAACCTATCGGCGCGCGTTCGCACGCAGCAGCCGCAATTGATCCTGCAGACGATGCACCATGAGCTGAATGAAAGCCTCGAACAGCGGGCGCAGGTCGTGCGGTCCGGGGCTCGCCTCGGGGTGCCCCTGAAAGCTGAAGGCCGGGCGGTCGGTGCGCGCGAGGCCCTGCAGGCTGCCGTCGAACAGCGAGCGGTGCGTGGCCGTCAGGTTTGCGGGCAGCGTCGACTCATCGACCGCGAAGCCGTGGTTCTGGGTGGTGATCATCACCCGGCCGCTCGCGAGCTCCTGCACCGGGTGGTTGGCGCCGTGATGGCCAAATTTCATCTTTACGGTCTTGGCGCCGCTCGCCAGACCCAGCAGCTGATGCCCCAGGCAGATGCCGAAGATCGGTATGTCGGTGCTCAGCAGGTCGGCAATGGCCTTGATCGCGTAATCGCAGGGCTCCGGATCGCCGGGACCGTTGGACAGAAACACGCCATCCGGATTCACCGACATCACATCGGCGGCGCTGGTGGTCGCCGGCACCACCGTGAGACGACAGCCCTGGTCGGCCAGCAGCCGCAGGATGTTGCGCTTGACCCCGTAGTCATAGGCGACCACGTGCAGGCGCTGCGGCGCGCGCAGCGGCGCCGGCGACTCGCGGCCGATGCTGCCGTCGTTCCACTGATAGCCCTGGCGCGTCGTCACCACCTTGGCGAGGTCCATGCCCTTGAGGCCCGGGAACGCGCGCGCGGCGCGCACCGCCGCCGCTACATCCATGCGCTCGCCGGTCATAATGCAGCCGGCTTGCGCGCCGTTCTCGCGCAACAGGCGCGTCAGGCGGCGGGTGTCGACGCCGGCGATCGCGACCAGCCGACCGCGCTTGAGAAACTCGCCGAGCGGTTCGGCGGCGCGCCAACTGCTGCTGATCATCGACAGGTCGCGCACCACCAGTCCCGAGGCATAGATCTGCGCCGACTCCATATCCTCGGCGGTCGCGCCGGTATTGCCGATGTGCGGATAAGTCAGCGTCACGATCTGACGCGCGTACGAGGGATCGGTGAGGATTTCCTGATAGCCGGTGATGGCGGTATTGAAAACGACCTCACCAGTGGTATTGCCTGCGGCGCCAATGGATTGGCCTTTGAAAATTGACCCGTCGCTCAGAGCCAGCAGCGCCGGTGCAGTCACCTATGCCTCTCCTTCCACTCTCGAGCCCGCGTCAAGCGCGTGAGCCGCCGGGTCAGCGGTGATTTAAGACGCGCACATGCACAAAGCGGGAGGCGTTCTTTTGGAACATCCTCCCGCCTTGTGCGGACTAACCCGATACTCGGATTACGCGCAAAAGTTTAAAGACCCCTACCGCCCCTGTCCACGCAAATATCGGCCGCGTTCGACTAAATTAAGCGAAATCGCCCTGTAGCGACCATTAGCGGAGAAAAACCTATCAAACATCACAATATCTATCTGTATCCACTAATAAAAACATCGCGCATGCCGTAGCGTCCGGCCGGTCTGCCGGCCAACCACTGGCCCGCGAGCAAGGCTCCGCGGGCAAACACCGAACGATCGGTTGCCGAGTGCTTGAGCAGCAGCCGCTCGCCGTCGCCCAGGAACCAGACCTCGTGCTCGCCGACCACATCGCCGCCGCGCACCACGCCGAAGCCTATCTGCCCTTCCCTCCGAGCACCGCATTGGCCATGGCGCGCGTAAGCGGCCGACTCGCCCAGGATCTGGCCGCGGCCCAGCGCCGCGGCATTGCCCAGCGCCAGCGCCGTGCCCGAGGGCGCGTCAGTCTTATCGCGGTGGTGCGCTTCGATGATTTCGATATCGTAGCTCCGGGGCAGGGCCTGTGCGGCCTGCCGCACCAAATCGAGCAATAGATTGATTCCGAGGCTGGTGTTGGGCGCCACCAGCAGTGGAATTACGTCGGCCGCGGCGGCGAGTGGCGCCTCGAGTTCGCGCGGCAGTCCACTGGTTCCGAGCAGCAGCGGCACGCGTGCGGCGACGCAGGCCGCCACATGAGCCGCCGCCGCGCTGGCGCTGGAGAAATCAACTACGAGGTCGGCCTGTTGCAGCAGCGGCGGCAGTGCCGCGCTGATCGGCACTGCGCTGGCACCCGCGCCGGCGTGCAGCCCCGCGTCCTGTCCCAGGGCGGGGCTGCGCTCGGACGCGACCGCGCCGACCAGTTGGAGCGTTGGATAATGTGTCAGCAGCCGCAGCATCTGCGTGCCCATGCGCCCGGTGGCACCGACGATCACCGTTCGAATGGCGCCGGCTCTCTGCGCGCCGGCACCGCTCACGGTGCGCCGCTCACGGTAGCTCGCTCACGGTGGCTCGCTCGAAAAGAACCGCTTCACACCGTCAAGGAAACTCTTCTGGCGCGGCGCGTGCTTGTTGCCATCGCGCCGCAGCGTCTCGTCGAGCTCGCGCACCAGTGCGCGCTGCTCGTTCGACAGGTGCACCGGCGTCTCCACCACCACGCGGCAGAACAGGTCGCCGCGGGTGTTGTTGCGCACCGATTTCACGCCCTTCTCGCGCAGGCGGAACACACGTCCGGACTGGGTCTCGGCCGGGATCTTGAGCACCACCTGGCCGTCGAGTGTCGGCACCTCGACACTGCCTCCCAGGCTCGCGGTCGCGAAGCTGATCGGCACATCACAACTCAGGTGCATCCCGTCACGCTCGAAGATGGTGTGCTCGCGTACGTGCACCTCGACGTAGAGATCGCCCGGCGGCCCGCCGTTGCGGCCGGCTTCGCCCTCGCCGCCCAGGCGCACGCGGTCGCCGGTGTCCACCCCGGCTGGAATCTTCACCGACAATTTCTTGCTGCGGCGCACGCGGCCCTGGCCCAGACAATGGTCGCAGGGATTGCGCACCACCCGCCCGGTACCGCGGCAATGCGGGCAGGTCTGCTGCAAGGTGAAAAAACCCTGCGAGATACGCACCTGGCCGCTGCCGCCGCAGGTATCGCAGTTGACCGGCGTGCTGCCTTTGGCCGCGCCGCTGCCGCGGCAGACCTCGCATTCGACAAACTTGCTGACGTCGATCTCAACCGTGCGTCCGAATACCGCCTCGGCCAGCTCGAGCTCGATCTCATAGCGCAGATCGGCGCCGCGATACACCTGTGAGGCGCCGCCGCGCCGCGCGCCGCCGAAGATGTCGCCAAACACGTCGCCGAAAATATCGCTGAAGGCCTCGGCGCCGTGACCGCCGGCGCTAGCGCCGGCGGCATTGCGGCTGGACTCGACCCCGGCATGCCCGTACTGATCGTAGACGGCGCGCTTCTGCGTGTCCGACAGAACTTCGTAGGCTTCCTTGGCTTCCTTGAATTTATCTTCGGCTTCGTGATCGCCCGGATTGCGATCGGGGTGAAACTTCATGGCTAGGCGCCGATACGCTTTCTTCATGTCGGCCTCGCTCGCGTTGCGAGCCACGTCGAGTACCTTGTAGTAATCGCGTTTGGCCATGAGTCACTGTGGCTTGTTCTATTGCCAGATCAATTCAGATGCGCACAGACCAACCCGGCGCTGGCAGCGCCGGGTTGGTCTGTGCTTGAGTCGCGAGCGAACGCCTGTCCCTACCTCCGGGTGCCCGCGCTCCTTCACCTCAGGACGCGCGGCGGCCCTTGTCGCGCACTTCCTCGAACTCAGCGTCGACCACATTTTCATCGGGTTTCGCCTGCGCGCCGGCACCGGCCGCACCGCCGGCACCCGGGGGCGCTTCGCTGCCCGAGCCCGCGCCAGGGGGCGCGCCGGCGCCCGGCTGGCCACCCGCATAGGCGCGTTGCGCGATGCTGGCCGACGCCTGAGCGAGAATCTCGGTCTTCTTCTCGATGACTTCCTTGTCGTCGGAAGCCAGCGCCTTCTTCAGGTCGTTCAACGCCGCCTCCGCCTTGGCACGCTCATCGGAACTCACCTTGTCCCCCAGATCCTTGAGCGCCTTGTCCACCGAGTGGATCATCGCATCGGCGCGGTTACGCGTCTCGACCAGCTCACGGAACAGCCGATCCTCGGCCGCATGCGCCTCGGCATCCTTGACCATGCGCTTGATCTCATCCTCGGACAGTCCGCTCGAGGCGCGAATCACGATGCGCTGCTCCTTGCCGGTCGCCTTGTCCTTCGCCGAAACATTCAGAATTCCATTGGCATCGATGTCGAAGGTGACCTCGATCTGCGGCATACCGCGCTGCGCGGGCGGAATATCTGTCAGGTCGAACCTGCCGAGCGACTTGTTGTCGGCGCCCCGCTCGCGCTCGCCCTGCAGCACGTGGATGGTCACCGCGGTCTGGTTGTCGTCCGCGGTCGAAAACACGTTCGCAGCCTTGGTCGGAATGGTCGTGTTCTTCTCGATCAGCTTGGTCATCACGCCGCCGAGCGTCTCGATACCGAGCGACAGCGGGGTGACATCGAGCAGCAGCACATCCTTGACTTCGCCCGCGAGCACACCGCCCTGCACTGCCGCACCGACCGCAACCGCTTCATCCGGGTTGACGTCCTTGCGCGGTTCCATGCCGAAGAAATCGCGCACGTACTTCTGTACCAGCGGCATACGGGTCTGCCCGCCGACCAGGATCACCTCGGCCACATCCTTGGCCTCGAGCCCGGCGTCCTTGAGCGCGACGCGGCAGGGACCGATGGTCCGCTTCACCAGATCCTCAACCAGCGATTCGAGCTTGGCGCGCGTGAGCTTGACGTTCAGATGCTTCGGACCGTTGGCGTCGGCCGTGATGTACGGCAGATTGACCTCGGTCTGCTGGCTCGAGGACAATTCGATCTTGGCCTTCTCCGCCGCCTCTTTCAGGCGCTGCATGGCCAGCGGGTCGCGGCGTACATCGACGCCGGATTCCTTTTGGAATTCGTCGGCGAGGAAATTGATGATGCGCTGATCGAAATCCTCGCCACCGAGGAAGGTATCGCCATTGGTCGACAGCACCTCGAACTGGCGCTCACGATCGACCTCGGCGATCTCGATGATGGAAATGTCGAAGGTGCCGCCACCAAGGTCGTATACGGCGATCTTGCGATCCGCGCCCTGCTTGTCGAGGCCATAGGCCAGGGCCGCGGCGGTCGGCTCATTGATGATGCGCTGGACATTGAGGCCCGCGATGCGGCCGGCGTCCTTGGTCGCCTGGCGCTGCGAGTCGTTGAAATATGCCGGCACCGTGATCACCGCCTCGGTCACCGGCTCGCCGAGATAGTCCTCGGCGGTCTTCTTCATCTTCATCAGCACACGCGCGGAAATCTCCGGCGGCGCCATCTTTTTGTCGCGCACATCGACCCAGGCATCGCCGTTGTCCGCCTTGATGATGTGGTAGGACACCATCTTGATATCCTTCTGCACCACCTCGTCGTCGAACTTGCGCCCGATCAGCCGTTTGACCGCGGACAGCGTGTTCTGCGGATTGGTCACCGCCTGGCGTTTGGCCGACTGACCGACCAGAACCTCGTCGTCCTTGGTAAAAGCGACGATTGAAGGCGTGGTGCGATCGCCCTCGCTGTTCTCGATGACGCGCGGCTTGCCGCCTTCCATGATCGCCACGCACGAGTTCGTCGTGCCCAGATCGATGCCGATTACCTTACTCATGTGTCGCACTCCAGCCGTTCTGTTTCATGATGTACTAGCTTGGGATCAAAGCCTTGGTTTTCAACTCGCGGCGACCCTCGCCGCACCACTCTGCGCTAAGCTTAAGCCGCTCACGAGCCTTTCGCGGCCTTGGCTACCACTACCCGCGCCGGCCGCAGCAACCTGCCCTTGAGCTCGTAGCCCGGCTGCACTACCTGCAGCACCGTGTTCGGCGCCGCTGCACCCGACTCCTGCATCAGCACCGCCTCGTGCAGACTCGGGTCGAAACGTTGACCTGCCGGATCGAGCTGCTTGATCGAGAATTTCTCGAAGCTCCGATCGAGCAGTTTCAGTGTAGCTTCCTGCCCGGCCAACAGCGTTCTGGCGTCAGCGGTGGCGCCATTACGTATGCCGAGCTCAAGCCCATCGCGCACGGGGAGCAGCTCGGCGGCGAGGCCCTCGATCGCATAGCGGTGGGCATTTTCGATATCGCGCTGTGCGCGCTTGCGCACGTTCTCGAGTTCGGCCGCGGCGCGCAGGTACAGATCGCGCTGCGTGCGGGCGCTTTCCTCGGCGGTCGCGAGCGCCTGGCGCAGCTCCTCGAGTTCTCCGCGCGGCTCGCCATCACCGTCGCCGGACGCCTTGAGCTCCGCTTCCGGCTCGCTTATCGAAGATCCGCCCTGCCTCGCTTCATCCACATTAAATACCTTTTAGAACAATGAATTACAATCAAGAAGTAAACTATTTTCTGGCTGCCCTTATGATCGCTACTGCCTAGATGGCGCTCAACGGCGCGAATTCAAGGCGGAGCTGAGAACTTTTGCCGTCAAATCAACGATCGGAATGATGCGCTCGTACGCCATACGAGTCGGACCAATCACGCCCAATACACCGACCACTGCCCTGGCGGAACTATACGGCGCGGTCACGACACTGTAGTCATCCAGAATCTGATAGCCCGACTCGTGGCCGATGAAAATCTGCACCCCCTCGGCACGCAGGCTCTGGTCCAGCAGATGCAGGATGTCACGCTTTTCATTGAACGCCTCGAACAGTCGCTTGAGCTTATCGACATTCGATGGCCCGGCGAAGCCCATCAGATTGGTCTCCCCGGCGATCAGGTACTCGATGTCCTCGGCGGCGCTGCCCTGCTCGAACAGGCGCTGCGCCATCGAAATGGCGTCGAGCATGACCTGATTGAGGTTCTCATGCGTCTCCTTGAGCTGCCGCACCAGCTCCTGGTGGATCTGGGACAGCGTGCGGCCGACGCAATGCTCGTTGAGAAAGCTCGCGGCGCGCCGCAGCTCTTCGGCCGAGTAATGCCGATCGAGCTGGATGATGCGGTTCTGCACCTCGCGGTCGTCGAACACCAACACCACCAGTACGCGGTTCTCCGACAGCGCCAGGAACTCGATTTGCGTCAACAAAGCCGCCTGCGCCAGCGGCAGAGTCACGACTCCGGCCAGATGGGTGATGTTCGACAGCAGCTGCGAGGCGGCCGCGACCAGCGACTTGGAGCTGTCCAGGGGCATATCGAGCTGCCGGTGGATCTCCTCCAGACTCGAATCGTCCGTGGTCAGCTGCGCCCGCAGCAAGGAGTCCACGAAGAAGCGGTAGGCCTTGTCGGTCGGTACCCGACCGGCTGAAGTGTGCGGCGAACTGACGAAGCCGAGCTGCTCGAGATCGGACATCACGTTGCGCACCGTCGCTGAACTCAAGGCCAGACCCGAGTCGCGCGACAGCGTACGCGAGCCCACCGGTTGCCCGTCGCGGATGTAGTTCTGCACCAGCACGCGCAGCAGGCGCTGCGCGCGCTCATTAAGAACATCCTCTTTGTTTTCCGGTGCCATCTAAGATCACTGAGCTAACCAGCCGCCCCCGGCGCCGTCAAGCGCATGCCGACCCCTGCCAAATTACCCAAATCTGCGCAAAAGTGCCGCGCGTTGGCCGCCACAGCCGAGCCATGCTACAACAGTGAGCGATTGGAACGCCCCAAGCCAAATATGCAAAAGCCGATACGTACTTGCGCGCTGGTCGGCAAGTTTCAGGATCCGCGGGTCGCCGAATGCGCCGAGGCGCTGGTCCCGGAGCTGCTGGCGCGGCAGTTGACGGTATTGGCGCCGCAGGACGCCACGGGAATGAGGGCGCCGGCGGGCGTCACCATCACACCGCTGGCGCAACTGATCGAGCGCAGCGATCTGATGATCGCGATCGGCGGCGACGGCACGCTTCTTTACGCAGCCGGCCTGGTGGCCGAGCACGAGATTCCGCTGCTCGGCATCAATCGCGGCCGCCTCGGCTTCCTGACCGATGTGCTGCCGCAGGACATGGTGGGCTGCCTGCGGGCCGTGCTCGCCGGGGAGTACGAGGCGGATCGCCGCGCGTTGCTGCAGGCGCGACTGATCTCCCCGGCGGGTACCGCAGTACACCGCTTCGCGCTCAATGACGTGGTGTTCAATCGGCTCGAGACTGGCCGCATGCTGGATTTTGAAACCCACATCGATGGCCATTATGTCAATGCACACGGCGGCGATGGCCTGGTCATCGCTACCGCCACCGGCTCGACCGCGTACGCCCTCTCCTGTGGCGGTCCGATCGTCAATCCGCGACTCAATGTGCTGGTCTTGGCGCCGATCTGCCCGCACACGCTCTCGGACCGGCCGATCGTGGTCCCCGGCGATTCCCGGATCGATATCCGACTGAGCGGCCAGAGTGATGCCGGCGCCCAGGTCACCTGCGACGCCGCCATGCTCGGTGAGCTCAAGCCGGGCGGCCGGCTGGAGATCGCCCCTGCGGGCCGCGCCATCACCCTGCTGCATCCTCCGGGCTACGACTACTTCCGGCTGCTGCGCTCGAAGCTGCATTGGGGCCTCGGCGGATTGGCCCACGAGCGCTGACCCGTGCTGCGCTATCTGCAGATCCGCGACTTCGCCATCATCGATGCCGTCGAGATCGAATTCGGCCCGGGTCTGACCGTACTGACCGGTGAGACCGGAGCCGGCAAGTCGATCATCGTCGATGCGCTGGAGCTGCTGTGCGGCAGCCGCGCCGGTGCCGACGTCGTCCGGGCCGGCGCCGATCGCGCCGATATCACGGCCACGGTGGATATCACCAGCACTGCCGGTGAGCTGCGCCACATCCTCGGCGAACAATCGATCGAGAGCGCCGGCGAGCTGCTGCTGCGTCGGGTGGTCGGCAGCGACGGGCGCAGCCGCGCCTGGCTCAACGGCCAGTCAGTGCCGTTACAGGTGCTGGCAAGCGTCGCCGGGCTGCTGTTCGAGATCCATGGCCAGCACGAATTCCAATCTCTGGTGCGCCCGGCGACGCAACGCGGCCTGGTGGACACCTATGGCCGGCTCGAATCGCTGGCCTCGCAGGTACGCGCCGCCCACAGCGTCTGGCTCGCGCTGCTCAACCGCAGTATCGAGCTCGACAGCGCGGCCAGTGAGCGCAGCTCACGGCTCGATCTGCTGCGCTATCAGCTGCACGAGATCGAGGTGCTGCAGCTCAAGCCCGGCGAGATCGCCGATCTCAAGGATGAACACGGTCGGCTCGCCAACCGAGGCCGGCTGATCGAAGCCGCCCGCGGCGCGCTCGAGTGCCTGTACGAAGCCGACGGCGCGACGGCGCATACGCTGATTGCCAAATCAATCGCCGCTTTGCGCCAGGCCAGCACCGTGGACACGCAGTTAGCGCCGCTCAGCCTGCTGCTCGAGGAAGCGGCGATCCGCGTCAAGGACGCGGGCCACTCCTTGCTACAGTACCTCGATGCGCTCGAACTCGATCCGCAACGCGCCGACACCATCGAGCGCCGCCTCGCGGCCGTCGAAGAACTCGCACGCAAACATCGGGTGACCCCCGAGGCGCTGCCGGACAAGCAGGCCGAAATCACCGCGCAGCTCGCCGGCCTCGAGAACGCGGCTGCCGATGTCGGCACGGTGCGCACCCAGCTCGCGGCCGCAACCGCGAGCTTCCAGGAGCTCGCGCGGCAACTCTCGGGACGGCGCGATGCGGCCGCACGCGCTCTGGCCAAGGAGATCTCCGCGCATATGCAGGAGCTGGGCATGGGCGGCGGCCGCTTCCTGATAGATGTAGTGGCTGCCGAATCCGCCGAGCCGGCGCCGCACGGCTTCGATCGCGTCGAATTCCGCGTCAGCACCAATCCAGGCCAACCTCCGCGCGCCATCGCCAAGGTCGCTTCCGGCGGCGAGCTGGCTCGCCTGTCGCTGGCCGTGCAGGTGTCCTGCGCCGGCAGCGCGGCCTCCTGCATGGTGTTCGACGAAGTCGATAACGGCATCGGCGGCGCGGTCGCCGAGATCGTCGGCCGCGAGCTCAGACAGCTCGGCGAGCAGGCCCAGGTGCTGTGCGTGACCCATCTGCCGCAGGTGGCGGCTCAAGGACATCAGCATCTGCGGGTAGCCAAGCTCACCGATGGCCGCAGCACGAGCATCAGCGTCGCGCGTCTGGCCGCCGAGGAGCGCGTGGACGAACTCGCCCGCATGCTCGGTGGTATCGAGATCACCCCGCGTGCCCGTGCCCACGCCAACGAGATGCTGGCCGCCGTCGCCAACGTGGCGGCAGCGCGCGCGAGCGGCACTGCAGCCGGCAATCAGGCCGATGCAAGCGGCGTCACGGCAGGCGCCGGCGGCCGACGCTCGGCGCGCCCCCGCCCAGCGCGCGGCTAACGCGGCACCAGCGGCACAAGCGACGACAGCGGCCACCTTCAGCGCCGCGAGCTAGGTGATGCGTTTGACTCGGCCCTGTTTGCGCGCCGGGCAATCGGCGCGCTGGCAGCGCCCGTAGAGCACCAGCGAATGCTCTTCGATCACGTAACCCAGGCGCTTGGCGATCGCATTCTGCCGGATCTCGATTTCCGAATCGACGAACTCTTCCACCGTGCCGCAGTCCATACAGACGATATGGTCGTGATGGGTGCCGTGGTTGATCTCGAATACCGCCATTCCGTCTTCAAAATGATGCCGGCTGACGAGCCCCGCCCCCTCAAACTGGGTCAGCACCCGGTAGACGGTGGCGAGGCCGATATCCTCGCTGGAGTCGAGCAGTTTCTTGTAGATCTCTTCAGCCGACATGTGCCGCATCGTGCTGTGCTCGAGGATCTCGAGGATCTTGAGCCGCGGCAATGTGACTTTGAGCCCGGCCTTGCGCAGATCTTTTCCTTCCACGATGCACCTCAATGCGCGCCCGCCCGGCGGGCAGGCGAGCGACGCTGACTGCGGACGATACGGTATGATGGACCAATGCGAATTATCCCACTATTTTTGGCTGTCTGGACCTTGAGCGGTTGCGTTTATCGCATGGCGATCCAGCAGGGCAATTATCTGGATCCGGCCGCGATCGCTCAGGTCAAGGTCGGCATGACGCATAGCCAGGTGCACTACCTGCTGGGCACACCGATGGTGCCGGGCGGTTTCGATGATACACGCTGGGACTACGACTATTACCTCAAGATGCGCCGCCTGCAGACACCGCGCCGCAGCCACGTTGTCGTCTATTTCGAAAACAATCTGGTCGCCCGCGTCGACAGCGACGTCAAGTTCGCGCCGTTCACGCCCGTCAGCCCCCGCGGTGCCGCAGCGCCCGAACCGCGCGGCGGGCACTAAGGGCGTCTCAGGCGCGCCGCGGCCCGCGTCCAGCTCGATTCGGATTCGCCCGCGCCGCCCGCGCCCGACGCTTCGCTCGCGGATCGACCTTGAGCCGCCGGTACAGCTCGATGCGATCGCCGTCTGCCGGGATGTGCGCCCGCGCATACACCCTGCCGTAGATGCCGGTGATAGCGTGCTCCCAATCGGCCGCCGAGTCGCCAAGCACGCGCCTCGCGGCGCGCAACGCCACCGCAATCGTGGCGTCATCGGGCAGATCGAGCTCACACAGCAGGATTCCAGCCGGTGTATCGCAGGCAACACTGCATCGCTTCGACATGGCTGAGTGGGGGCTTCGGCGCCTGGTTGTCGGCGAGGCGCGTCAGGCCGGCAGACTCTGCGCGCGGGCCGCAAAGGCGCGCACTAATGAGCCCGCGGCCTCCTCGAACAGCGGCTCGAACAGCGCCGACTTCAGGGCGTTGGAGAACTCAAATCGCAGGGCGAACTCGATGCGGCAACCGTTGCTCGCCACCGGCATGAAGCTCCAGTGGCCTTCGAGTACCCGAAACGGCCCCTTCACCAACTGCATATGCACACTGCGGTCCGGATCGAGAACATTACGTGTCGTGAAATCCGCACGCAGCAGGCCGCGGCGTACCACCAGTCGAGCGAGCATCTGATTCTCGCCGCGCTCGAGCACCTGCGCGAAGCTGCAGCCCGGAACGAACTCCGGATAGTGCTCCACTTCTTCGACCAGCCGGTACAGCAGTGCCGGCGGGCGGGCAACGAGCGCCGATCGGGTCATCTCTCGCATCGATCAAGTGTGGCTTAAGCGCGGTCCGCGACTCAAGCTCTGTACAATGGCAGCATGCCTAAAGCGGAACTCACCGAGCGCGTTATCGCCGAGAATCGGCGCGCGCGTTACGACTATTTTATCGAGGAGCGCATCGAGGCCGGTTTGGCGCTGGAAGGCTGGGAAGTCAAGTCGATGCGTGCCGGGCGCGCGCAGCTCGCGGAGGCCTACGTCTACATTCGCGACGGTGAAGCCTTTCTGATCGGCGCACATCTATCGCCGTTGCGCACCGCGTCCACGCACAAGATTGCGGACCCGGTCCGGACGCGCAAGCTGCTGCTGCATCGTAATGAGCTCGACCGCCTGGTCGGCGCTACCGAGCGCCGCGGCTATACCATCGTGCCGCTGGAACTGTATTGGAAGAACGGTCGCGCCAAGCTGCAGATCGGGCTCGCCAAGGGCAAGAAACAGCACGACAAGCGCGCCACCGAAAAGCAGCGCGACTGGCAGCGCGATCGCGCGCGCCTGTTGCGCCACGGCTAAAGGCACAGCCGTGACTTGGTCTCAGCTCTATTGGCACGAAGCGGCCCAGATGTTGAGGCCGCCTTCGACCGCATGGTGATCAATCCTCTGGATTTCATCGCGGCTGAACTGCAGGTTACGCAGCGCGCCGAGGCACTCCTCAGATCTGTGACCATTTGCTGGCACCGATCAGTGCGCTGGTTATCACCGGCCTTCTGAGCACCCACGCGAGCGCCATCTGCGGCAGGCTCTGTCCCCGCTGCCCCGCAATCTGGTTGAGCGAGCGCACGTTGTCGAGATTGCGTTCGCTGAGCATTTCCTTGCGGAGCGAGCCGTCCTGGCTCGCACGGGAAGTGTCCGGGATACCGTTCAGGTATTTTGTCGTGGGCAGCCCCTGCGCCAGTGGCGAGAACGCGATGCAGCCGATGCCTTCCTGCTCGAGCACTTCCAGCAGGCCATTATCCACCCGGCGGTTAAGCATGGAATAGGATGGCCGATGAATCACGAACGGGGTCTTGAGGTCATGCAGGATGGCGGTGGCCTCGCGCGTCAGCTGCGGTCCATACGACGAAATACCGACATACAACGCTCTGCCGCTGCGCACGGCGGCATCGAGTGCAGTCATCGTTTCTTCAAGCGGAGTGTCCGGGTCGTGGCGATGCGATTGGCGAGATCGAAATGCGTGATGCCCGCGTCGAACGACCTCAGGACCATCTGACCAGCATTTTCGAACGGCACGGTGCCGCCAAAGTTCTGCGATAGGCCGAGTGAGATACGCGGCAATTGCAGCCCACCGTGTCCGCAGCGCGCATACGACATCTGTTGGCACCGGTCGGCGGCGGCAACGCACAACTGCAACCCTCTGGTGCAGGAAAAGCGAGCGACTCGCGGCAATTATACGAGACCCGGGAAAAACTCCATTGTGCACGCCGCGTCGGGTCCGGCCTGACTCATAGTGCTATACTGGTAGCTGTTCCGAAGGGGGCGACCGGTTTCGACGTGGGTTGCGAACCTTCAGGGGCGTGCCGAGGTGCAGTGGCCCTCGTTAAACACTGCTGCAAACTCTAGTTGCCAACGACGACAACTACGCTCTAGCTGCCTAAACGCAGCTGACCTCTGACCAGCTCGTGCCTATGCGACTGTATCAGGGGACGCGCTCATAGGATCGCGGGCCACCGTGCGACGGGGTGGTTCCGTTAAGAGATACCGTGGCTGGTCCGGCGTCTTCCCTGCCCTTCGGGTAGCGACGGATGAGAAACAAAGAATGGGCTACGCGCGTAGATCCTGAAGTCTAGGACTTGCGGACGCGGGTTCAATTCCCGCCGCCTCCATGGGAACATTTTTAATGTATTTAAATACTTATAGTACTATTCTTATCTTATTTCTTAGTTCTGTTTCTCCAGCGTGAAACACAAGGGGCAGCGGTTCAGTTCAATTCCGTCATACGCGATTTGGCTCCGCGCGATTTTCTCGCTGCAGGCGCTACGGGGGCCGGGTGCGATTTCTTCGTCTCAATATCGCCAGGAGCACTGACCCACAGCCGGCGCGTCCTCAGCGCTCGGCCAACCGACGCACCGTATCGGGGAATCGTTGCACCATGCGAATCAGTAATGCGGCTTGAGCATTTGGCTTCGCTCTTCCCTGCTCCCAGTTTTCGAGCGTCCGTACATTCGAGCGCAAATATCCTGCGAAGAGCCCCCGTGAAAGGTGCAGCTCCGCGCGACGTTTCGTTAGTTCGCGAGCTTTGATGTTCGGCGCGGCCTTGACCTTCACAGCATGTGTGCGCCGGGTTCGCTTGCCAGCACGCCGATCAGCCAGGGCGTCTAACCCTTCCGTCAATTCGTCGAACAGGTCACGCTTTTTCGTCACGACTTTCTCCTCACCTTGAGCTCTCCCTTCACACGCTCTTTCAGTGCAGCTCGCTGCTTGGGCGTCAAGTCGGCCATCTCGGCCTTGTCATACAACGTGAACAACCAAAATTCGGGTCTGCCCGTCTACTAGCAGTAAATCACTCTGAAACCACCGCTCATAGCCCTGGTTCGACGGGAATCGCCGAACCGTAACGTGCGAAGTCCCCGGACCCTAAAATCAAGTCGCCAGCTTCAGGCATGGCCATTAGTGTTGCCTGCAACTGGCTAAAGCTGTCGTCATCAAGATAGTCGTCGCGACGACCCCAACTTTGTTCGACACTAAAGCTGTATCGGTGAATCCCATGGTCATTAATGGGGCCGGCGCACTGAAGCTGCTGCCCCCACCCCCACCCCCGCGCGCGGCGATGGCGACGACGCAAACAACGCCGACTGCGGTCGAAGCCGACACTCTACTCGCGATAATATGAGCTAAACTCATCGTCACTCTCCATGGCGTGAAAACATGATTTCGGACGTAAGTACCGAGCGATGGAGAAATGGTTCATTGCGCGCGAGATATGATTTGGCGGAAGGCGGCAAGCGCTGCTGGTATGCCGCTGGGGCCATCGGCGACATCGTTCGAATGAACAAGATGATCGCGATGCTAAACGGGGGAACTGCTGAATAAGCATCGCTCCGAGCATGCGCGACCGATGGACGTCTTCTATCGGAACCGTCTGATCAATCAACTGTCATGGACAATGACGAACCGCGAGTGCATTCCCACACGTCTGGCGCATATCCAATCCTTCTCCGGCACGCTCTTCATATTCATCGGAAGACGACGAGACCGGATCACATCACTTGGGCGGGACCAAAACCCGCGCGGCGCTGCCAGGTCCTACCGAGCTAAGAACGCAACTTCCGTACGCATCCGCGGGCGGAGCATTACTGGAATCGGCGCTGGCCTCCTGCAGCCGTCTGACGCTGTCGTGCACGACCAGCCCTACCTCGTATGCGCTAGTGTGATCAGCACGTCGTCAGTTTGCGGCACATTGAGAACGTTTCAGCATCTTTACGAGCGCCGCACAGGCGTTCGGCGCGGACGCAGGCAAATCACCCGATGTTGCGGCCTCACTACTGAACAAGAGTGTTTCGGCTTCGCGGGCCGTCAGACGCGGTCTTTGCGCCCGCAGGAGTGCGATCAGCCCGGAGACCTCCGCCGTCGCCAGCGAGCTGCCGGAATAAAAATCATAATAACCGCCCGGAGCCAGCGAAATCACGTCACGACCCGGTGCCCGAAGGACGCCAGGATTGGCGTGGCCGCTCTCGATCGCATCGACGGCAATGACGGCGTCGATGTTCGTCGGGAACGTATTGCGAAGCCCGTCCGGCGGCACCGCACCGACGACGATGATGCCGGCATCCACGGCGCGTCCTACGAGGCGCGAGAGTAGCGGATCGCTCGGGCCTGCGAGGCTGAGATTGACGATGTCTGCATGCGCTTCGACCGCCGCTGAGAGCGCCTGGGCGAGCGTAAAGGAATTGCACGCCGCCTTGGTGCCCGCAACGCTGGCGCGCCAACATGCTTTATAGAGCAATAAGCGGGCGTCCGGGGCGATTCCCACGATGCCGACGCCGTTGTCCGGCACGGCCGCGATCACCCCGGCGACGGCCGTTCCATGCGCGTCCTCACGGAAGGCGCGTCCATCGTTGTCGACAAAATTGCGCGTCAAGATGTTCGTAGGCAGATCGGGGTGATCGACGGCGACGCCGGTGTCGATAACGGCGACACGCACGTTGGCACCACGACTCAGAGCGTGCGCCTCGGCGACCGCCATCTGCTCGACATTATGCTGCAGATTCGAATAGGGATCGTTGTAACGGTTGGATAGGGTCCCGAAGCTCTGCAACGGTTGAGCCGATTCGACTCTCGGGTCGCGTACGAGCTGCGTGAGCAATTGCTCTGGATCGGCGCTTTCGGGCAGAGCATACACGAGGCAGTGCACGTCGAGCAGTGCGATCGGCCAACTCGATACTTCCCGCAGATGGTAATCGGAGGCAAGAGCCCGGCTCATTCGACGCGCGACGCTCCCGGCCGCATAAAGGCGGGCACTATCGTAACCGCGCGGCGTCGAGGCGGCGCGAGTGATTGGCATGCTCACGGGATTACGAACTGTAACGACGACATAGCTTTGCGGCGCTTCGAGGGCCGCCGCCGGCAGCTGTGCGCTCGCCCGCAACACGCGGTCGGACGAGCAACCGGCAAGCACAGCAATGCCTACGATGAGGCCGAGAACTTTAAGTCTCACGGCATGGCCGGCGCGTCGTTAACTGCTGGCTCCGCAAACAATACCCGCGGATCGCTGCGCAAGATCGCCACTGTCGGGGCCAGTTGGGCGGCGGTAACGTGCGGATCGGTCGACGCCAGTGTGTACGCACCCGCGTCAGTCGGGCCGCGTACGATCAGCAAGTGATTCGGCGCGAGCAGCGCCTTGAGATCCACGAGTGTCATCGTGGGTGCGAACACCACACGGATATGTGGTCCTGTTGCCGTGTACTGCGGATCCACAGAGAGCGTCTCGTACTGCGATCCTGGCGCACCCGGTGGCGCCGGATGGAGCCGTGCAATGCCGAGCCAACCGAGGGCGACCGCCTGCACGAGCACCGCGGCGGTCAGCCATTGCAGCGCGCCAACGCGTCGTCGAGCCGATATGGCCAGGATGCGAGACGATGCGCTAGCGGTCGGCGCGTCGCGACCGAGCTCGTCTATGCGGGACAGCGTCTTCGCAAGACCTGCCTGGGGCGCGTATTCGACGCGAGCTTCCGCTTTCAGAAGTGCGCGTATTGCGCTCTCATGCGTCACGTCGTTGCGGCAAATCGTGCAGCGTTCCAAATGACTCGACACACGCTCGACGTCGGCTGCCGACAATCGTCCGGAGACATACCAAGGCAGCAGCCGCGCCGCCTCCTCGTCACACCGTGCTTCTTTCAGATCAATGCTCACGAGTTGTCTCCCTGGTGAGTGGCGTCTGCCGTGAGAATCGCCCGTAGGTTGCGCCGGCCGTTGAACATGCGCGTCTTTACCGTGTTGACGGGGCACTCCATGATCTGGGCAACCTCCTCACACGAACGATCCAGGTAATACGTGAACTCGAGGACCAGGCGTTGCTCGAGAGGCAGCTGTGCGAGGGCGTAATTAAGTAACTGGGAATCCTCTAGAGCTTGGCCCGTGTCCCCGACGGTTGTCTCGCCGTTGATGGCCTCAAGCGCCACGACGCGCTGGTGCGTCGCAGCTCGTCGAATCATATTGAGCGCACGCCGGTAGGCGATGCCCATGATCCATGTGGATACCTGTGAGGCACCCCGAAACTCGGCGGCGCGCTGCCATACGATCCAAAGCGTATCGTTGATGATCTCCTCGGCGTCTTCGTAGCGGTGAGTCATGCGCGTGAGGAACCGCGCAAGGCGCCGATGGTAGTGCAGATAGAGTTCTCGGAAGGCATCCCTATCCCCGTGGCTGATCCTGGCGATCAATTCGCAGTCGCGGTCGTTCCCGCCACGCATCGTCGCTGATTGACTGGCTCGAAACTCAATGTTTGACAATGACTTACCCTGATTGTTCCGCCGTCGAAATGCGCTGCCAATCGTAAGTACCCTGGCAACGCCAATAGGTTCATAGCGGCCACAGACAACCGTTCCGCGCGCTGCCTCAGAAGCGCAGCACCGCCGACAACACCCATGTGCCGTTCGCACTGGCGTCGGCATAAAGCTTAGCCACGGTCGGGTCACAGTAAAACCGACTCAGCTCGAGAGTCAGGCGCCGATGAACGTATGCGAGGCCGGTGTCGCCCGCCCAATAACCGACCCCGAACAGGTCCTGCAGATCGTAGTAGCCCGCCCCGACGGTGATCGTAAATCCGTCGCGCAGCGGCCAGCGCCCGGTGAGTTCGTAGGCGATCGTCGCACGCTTGTGGGCGAAACCGAGCAGTGAATAAGAGCTGCTGTCCGGTTGATACGAGACGGTAGCCGCAATCAAATCCAGATATGCAATGGTGATCGCGATCTCATCGTGGTCATAGCTTACTGGCCGCGGATCTTGTAGGTATGCGTAGCGCGTATAAGTTCCCCGTATTGTGAAATCCGCGCCCAGCTCGCGGTTGACTCCGGCGTACAGATCGAGCTCCTTGGACGACGCACCACCAGGGTAGGGATCGACATTCGATGCCCACGCACCCACGAACCAGCCGAGCGGATTTTGGTAGTTCGCGCCGAGTTGCACCGCTCCACCGCCGTAGGTCTGCGATACGCCGCGGTACACATAGTCGCTGGTGGCGCCTAGCGATGCGCTCCACGACTCGTCTGCGGCGCAGATGAAGGGCAGCATGACCAGGGCAACAGATGCGCCGAACGTGGCGAAATCGCGTCCCATAGGCATCACGATCGGCCTCATCACGCGCTGGATCCATTTCGGCAGAGTGACGGTCGGTCCGTCCATGGCCGCCGCAGTATAAGGCTCGTCCCTGCGCCACAATTCACCATGCCGGCTCTAATTCTATTGCTATTGCAATTGAACCGGCCGCCGTTCTCGGGGTACCCACCGAACACAGGCGGCGGCGGCGCGGAATCGGTCGACTAACGCACAGGGAACGAACATGCAGACGAAACAGTACGATTCAGGCAAACGGTGATCTCGAGCCTTGCGGCTTGGCGCTCATACCGGGCGGCTGTCCCCGGCGGGATGCGACGCATGTGCTTGTCTCCAACGTATTGAAGGGCTCCGCGGCGCGATTCGATATTGCCGTGACGTGCAATGGCGTGATGCTTCAAAGGAAAACCACGATTGCGACCCGCTACGCGCACGTTTCCCAATGCCGCGGCTGTCGTTCTTGGGCATACCGGACTTGCGAGGATTCCGTCGAGCGACTCTCCGCCGAGCGCTCGCTCGGCAACTGCGCGAGCCACGACCGTGTCGGCGGCCTCGAGCGAGCGAGCGTAGTATCCCTGCTCGCGCCCGGAAGTCATCAGCCGGCACTCCCGGATTTCGCCTTCAGGTCTAATCGGGTATATCTGGGGGTGTGCTCTGACAGCGATAAAAATGACTTTCGTAATATCAAATGCTTGTGGCAGCAGTTCTAGTGACGCCGCCTACAGCCATATTTATAAATTAGCATTCAAATAGTTATAGAGTATTCTGCAACTGCACTCTAGACAACATTTGCCGCCGCGAAGAGGCCCGGCACACGGCGCTGGGGCCCGACAGAGCCGAAACGTCGCATCGACGGCGCGATCTCGCCAAGTCGCTCGCGCGGGTGCGGGGCCGCGTTCGGCAGGGCCGTCCGGTTGCCGTATACATTGCAGCTGTGACGCTCGCGAAGCACTACGAAACCGCGTTGAGACCTGAGACCCCTACGCGTGCCGCGAACGCGGCGGCAATTGTGGCTGCCCGATCATAAACGGGAGAAGCGAAATGACACATTCAACCGTGAAGCTCACGCTGCCGCTGCTGGCATTGTTCGCGGCACTTCATGACGCATTACTCGGGTCGAGTGGGTGCCAATCTTAGTGTCCGAGCGGTGAACATATGCGCTGCAAATTTCAACTCGCACATCCTTCGGATGGCGTGGCGGGGGGGGGCGGCCGCTCTCCACCTAGCCGAGTAATCGACGCTCAGTTGCGACCGCCAATCTCATCGATGTGACGCAGGAGATCCGCCGGATCCTCGTACACGCGGATGGCGCCCGAGCGCTCGAGCTCGTCTTCCCCGTAACCGCCGGAGAGCAGCCCCACGCCCAGGCCGCGGGCGCGACGTGCGGCTAGCATGTCCCAGATGCTGTCGCCCACGATCACAGCCGATTCGATGCTGGCATTCAGCCGTGCGGCCGCGGCCAAGAACAGATCAGGGTCGGGCTTGGCCCGCCGCACGTCATCGCGAGTAATCACCACGGCGCGCTGCGGATCGATCCCCAGCAGCTCGAGGTTGTGCTTTGCGGTCGCCAATCTGCCACTGGTCGCAATGGCCCATGGTATGGCGGCGTCCGTGAGGTACGCGAGCAGGCGCTGCGCACCGGGAAGCGGTCGCACCGATTTGACCAGTCGGCTATACGCCTCGGCGTGGTAGCTCTGCAGCATGTCGAGGAGCTCCGGTGTAACGTCGGCGTCGATTTCTCTCAGCAACATTTCCGTAAACAAACCACCGCTCATGCCGATCCTGCGATGAATGCGCCACACCGAGAGCTCGATATCCGCGGCATGCAGCGCTTCCTGCCACGCCAGCACGTGCTGGTAGACGCTGTCCACGAGCGTTCCATCCAGATCGAACAGAAAGCTAACACCGTTATGCGCCATGGGCTGCATCGCTCCTGTAATGCTCGGTGGAGGGCACGTCAGCGGTAGCCAGTTTTCGAACTTGGCACAATATTCGCCAAGCCGTACTTCCTCGCAACCTCCGGGCGGTGGCCGACCGATTCGGATCACCCACCGGACAGCTGGCGGGACCGCCTGTCACTGGGATATTCGTCCGCGGCGAGAGTGACTGGGGCTCGATTGAGGCTAAATCGGGTGGCGGTCACTTCAACCGTTGGAAGTGCGAGAACTAACGGCTCCGGATGCTCGCAAAGTAAACCGCCTAAAGCGATCATGCTTCATCTTCATTCGATCAACAATGAGGTCCGGAAGATAGCTGGCCGTCGTTTTGTCATCGAGCTCGAGCTGCCGCCATAACTGCAGCGCCAGCCAGCACCCGCCCCATTGTCGCGGCTGCTCCAGCCGCAGACGCTAGAGCTTGAGTCGCACCACCGACTCATCGTCCACGGCCGCCTCATAGCGATCGTCGGGAAACAGCGCCAGCGTGCGAGGCGTCTTCTGTCCTTCGTCGAGCACCTCGATCGACTTGCGCCACGTCAGCATGTATCGCACTACGGCGCCACCCCTGCGACTAGGTGCGACACAGGTTTAGCCTTGCATTCAAAGGGCTGGCGCACCAATAAGCGTCCAATTTGTCGCCATTGGGCGTGCCCAACGACGATCGCGCTTTGTTCCCGTGTCACTTGGCGATTTCCACCACATGCATCGGGGGCCCGCGGGGAGCCATTTTGCTGAGCATCATATGTTCCGAAAATGCTCACCCAGTTCACAGTTGCCGAAAGATCCTACGGTTGGGCCCCACGACCGAGGCCCCAATACACAGAGTTGCACGATTGAGACATGTATCCGTTTCCGTCAGCTCATAAGCTGCGGCTCGTAGGTAAGTAGTAGCCCGAGCTTGGCATCAGCGTGGCCAAGCGCACGCGAGATGCAGGTAGGTTTTTGATGCAAGCTATCAAGGCACAATGGGATCGCGGTACCAGCAACGAGCATTCGGAGGCGCACGCCCATGAACTCGAGCAGGTGCTCGAGCAGACCGGTGAGGCCATCATCGTCAAGGACCTGAATGCGATCGTCACCTACTGGAACCGCGAAGCGGCCTTGCTCTACGGTTTTTCCGCTCAGGAAGCCGTCGGCCAGCCGCTCCGCAAGCTGCATGCCGCTGAGCTCTCCGATGCCGATCACGCCCGCCTTCTCGACCGCGTTCGCGCGGGCCGCTCGACCTCGGCCTGCACCGAGCGGCGCAAAAAGAACGGCGAAATCGTCCGAGTCGCCCTCAGGACGTCGCCATTGCGAGACGCCCAGGGAAAATTGGTCGGCGAGATCACTGTCGCACGCGACGTCACCGCGCTGCATCGCACCGAAGACGCCTTGCGCGCGGCGCAGGCGACGCTTCAAGCCCGGTTGGCGACAATCCGCGGTGCAAACCGCGATCTGACCCGTGAGATTGCCGCGCGCCGCAAGGCCGATGCCGCGATGCGCCGCAACAATCGGGCGCTGGCAGCCACGGTCCGGCAACTCGAATCGTTCCATCGCGACCGCGAAGTGCTATCGAGCATGGCTGAACTGTTGCAGTCATGCGCGCAGCGCGGCGAGGCCTACGCGGTCGTGCGTGAAGCCGGCGCGCAGCTATTTCCGGACTCGTCGGGATCTCTCTTCATTTACCGAGCGTCGCGCGATGTGCTCGAGCATGCCGCATCCTGGGGCGGCGGCCAGGCGCCCGACGCGACGCTGGTGCCGGACGACTGCTGGGCGCTGCGGCTAGGCAGTCCGCACTTCGTGCCCCGGGAGGGAGCTATCCGGTGCCGGCATGCGCACGAAGACGCTGGGAGCTACGTCTGCATGCCGGTCCAGGGACAGGGGCGGATCCTCGGCCTGTTGCATATTGCGGTGGAGGTTAGCCCGCGCAGCATGCGCCCGGCGCGGGACATCGAATTGCGGGTGCGCGCGATGACCGATAGGATCGGCCTGGCGCTGGCGAACCTCAAGATACGCGAGACTCTGCGCGAGATGGCCCTGCACGACGGCCTGACCGGCCTGTACAACCGGCGTTACCTGGACGATGCGCTCAATCGCGAGTTGCATCGCGCCGAGCGCAATGGCAAGCCGGTGTCGCTCGTGATGATCGACATCGACCACTTCAAGCGCTTCAACGACAAGTTCGGCCACGACGCTGGCGACCTCGTGCTCGGCACCCTAGGGGCCGCCATCACGAAAAGCATCCGGCCCTCTGACATTGCCTGCCGTTACGGCGGCGAGGAGCTTGCCATTGTGCTCCCGGAAGCGAACCTGGAATGCGCCCGAGGGCGTGTCGAGCAGCTGCGGCTCGCGATCCGGGATACCAATCTCATCCATCGGGGGCAAACGCTGCCGGCGCCGACCGCCTCGTTCGGCGTCGCGGTCTACCCAACAAACGGAATGAACCCGGCCGATCTACTCAAGGCGGCGGACCAAGCGTTGTATCGCGCCAAGCAGGACGGTCGGGACCGGGTTTGCGTGGCGGCGGAAGCGGTGTTAGTCGGCTCATGACCGGCCGGCGCTCGCTGTACCGGGCACCGCCGCTCATCTCGGCCGACGCCTCGGTCAGGTCGGCTCCCCGGATCGCGCCTCCGCCCGAAGACGCTCCAGATCGTGCCGATAGGCCTCGGCGTCACCATAGTCTACAAAGCTGCCATAGCGCGGGTGCACGCCGAGCACACGCCGCGCGTGCTTGATGGGGCACCAGTACTCCTCCGTACGGGAAGCGACTTCGCGAACGTACGCCAGCAGACCGTTCGCATAGGCGCAGTACTCGCAATTGAGCTTCTCAAGGCCGTTGAGATAGGCGAGTTGCCCTCGGTCGAACGCCAGATAATCGCGCCGGCGCACGCGCGGGATCCCATATACCGGGAAGCACGCCGCTTGGTACACGGCAACAAACAGGTCGAGCAGCACCAGCGGAATGATGAGTCCATAGATCGCCGGTGCAGTCAGAATCATGGCTGGACGTGCACCGAGAATATAGCGCAACAACTGCGCTTTCAGGAGGCGGTGCCGTGCAATCACGACCTGTTCGAAGTGAACGACGCCGTCGTGCACCGCGTAGTTGAGCTCGATGCGTCGCTTGGCAAGCGCCACTTCGAGCTGTCTTTCGAGGGCGCGAATCGATCCGGCCAGTTGGGTAATTTCGTCACGGGAGGTCTCAGCCATATCGAAAGCTTCCTGTGCTGGGGAGAGGCTATTGGCGGCCGCATGCTGCGACCGCCCAACAGTATGTCACCGACCGCGTCCGTTCGAGCTGTCGTTCAACCCGTGTAGCCGCACGCGGCGCTGCGCGCCGTGATGTTCGGATCCCACTGCAGCTACGACTGTTCGACCGCCGTCGCAGGATTGGCGGGCGGCCGCGGCCCAAGGATGCGACCGAGCTCGGCGTCTCCAACCGTCTCCTCTTTCAGGAGCGTCTCGGCGAGGGCGTCCAGTCGGTGGCGCGCCTCGTTCAGGAGTTGATGCACCGCAGCCTGGCGTCCAACTAGCAGATGCTCTACCTCCTGATCGATCCGTGCCGCCGTCGCCTCGCTGTAATCGCGTCCCTGTGAGAGCTGGTAGCCAAGGAACGGCTGCTCATCGTCGGACTCTAAGACGACTGGACCGAGGCTGCCCATGCCCCAGCGCGTGATCATTCGCCGCGCGAGCCGAGTCGCCTGCAGGAGGTCGCTCTCGGCGCCCGTCGTAATATCGCCGATGACCAGCGCCTCCGATTCGCGTCCGCCCAGCAGCACATCGAGACGCGCCAGCAGATCGGTGCGACTCAAGTTGTAGCGTTCTTCGGTCGGGAGTTGCTCGGTCACTCCCAGCGCGCGGCCATGCGGAACGATGGTGACCTTGCGTACGAGGTCAGCTGCAGGGGTCAGCCACGCCACGACGGCGTGTCCGCTTTCGTGGTAGGCCACGACTCGACGGTCGCGCGGCGTCAGTACAGTCGTTCGCTCTGCGCCCAGGACGATCTTGTCCCAGGCCTGTTCGAAATCCTCCATCGTCACCTCGGTGCGATTGTGACGCGCGGCGCCGAGGGCCGCTTCATTGCAGAGGTTCGCCAGGTCCGCCCCGCTCAGCCCGGTGGCTGTGCGCGCCAATCGCTCGAGATCGACGCCGGCAGCCAGGCGCAGATGGTTCGTGTGGATGCGCAGAATGCCTTCCCGACCGCGCCAGTCGGGGAGCGGCACGACGACTTGCCGGTCGAAGCGGCCAGGACGCAGCAGCGCCGGGTCGAGCACGTCAGGCCGGTTCGTCGCCGCCAGTAGAATGACCTGCTGGCGCTCGTCGAACCCGTCCATTTCGACCAGGAGCTGATTGAGGGTCTGCTCGCGCTCGTCGTTGACCGCACCTACACCCGCGCCACGCCGGCGACCGACCGCGTCCAGCTCGTCCACGAAGACGATCGAAGGCTGAGCGGCCTTGGCCTGAGTGAACAGATCGCGCACGCGGCTGGCGCCGACACCGACGAACATCTCCACGAATTCCGATCCGCTGATGCTGAAGAAGGGCACCCCAGCCTCGCCGGCCACGGCCCGCGCCAGCAGGGTCTTGCCGGTTCCGGGCGGTCCAACGAGCAGCACACCACGTGGAATGCGTGCGCCGATCGCCAAATACTTGGCTGGGTTGCGCAGGAAGTCGACTACTTCTGCGAGATCTCCCTTCGCTTCATCGGCGCCGGCCACATCGGCAAACGTCACCTTCGGTTGATCCTCCGCGTAGCGCCGCGCGCGATTGCGCCCGAATCCGAACATTCCGGCCTGGGTGCGTGCTTGCTGACGCCCCATCCACACCAGCAGAGCCACCATCAGCAGGACGGGCAGTCCGTCGGTCAGCAGGATGACAAACCAAGGCGGCGAGGATGTCACGACTTCCATGGTGACGTGGTGCGCCTGAAGGAGTGGCATCAAGGATGCATCACCGACAACGCTCGGGAAGGTAGTGCGAAATCTGGAATACGGGGTCTGCTTTTGCTCCGCACTGGCCTGCTTCTCAGTACCGGTCTTCGGCACAACTGTAGGTCCTTCCGGCGTGGCGGCTTGCGGCCAGGTCATCGCGTGCGCGAAGACCCCACTGATTGCCTCACCGACGATGCGAACTTGCGTCACGTTGCCAGCAGCAACCTGGGCCACAAATTCGCTGTACGGAAGCGAGACTTCCGCGGTTTGCCGCGGGAGGAACCACCAGAGATTCCACGCCATGAGCAGCGCTAACATGAGCCAGGAGAACGGACTCACGCCGTAGGGCCCCGGCGCGGCGCCTTGTGGCGCGTTCGGACCCGGCGCCGCCGGCGGCAGTTTTTTTTGCGGCGCAGCGTTTGGGCGCACGCTCGGTGCTCGTGGCGGAACTGACTCAGTATTCGGGGGGGCTGTCACTTTACGAGTAATTCCGTCGCGACGGGTATTATCTGACTGTATCGAGGATGCGACTCTCGGAACAGGGTCTCGAGCCGTCTATCCAGCGTCGGCACAGAGAATTCAACCATTTCCACAGAGGACGGGATTGTCCGGAAGGCCCGCCAGGCGGCCGCCAGGGCCTTCAGTCGCTTCGGCTTTGCGGCTTTAGGCTGCTCATCGATCAACCGGCATATCCTGAGGATCGCGCAATGCATCGACATAAAATTTCCGTGGCTACGCGCGCTATATCGCCCTGACTTACCCCGGTTTTTTCATCCATTTGCTACTCAAAGCTCTAATTTGATACAGTATGCACATGTGATGTGCATACTCATTTAGAGGTTTTTATGGCTGCTACTGAACGCATTCCCCTACTCGTGACGCCGGCACAAAAAGCGCTATTCGCCAAGAAAGCCAAGGCTTCCAAGCTGACTGTAAACGAATTTGTTCGTCGTGCCGCTGAGGCTTATAACGCGAGCGATGACGATGAGGCATTGCTACGGTTGGTTGCACAGGTGAAGCAGACCACGCACGAGGCGACACGGGCGCTGGATGCGGCGCTCAAGGCTTGCGCTGAGTCCAATCGCCGTATCGCGGACATGGAAGCCGCACATGCAACCCGGGGCAAATAGATGAGCATGATGGACAAGCTTTGGGATGCGTTTTCGACGGTGATCAAGATGAATGACAAGGTGGTCAGCCAAGCAGCCGCGCTGGCCGCTCAGCAAGCGAAGATTGAAGACCTGACGGCCCGCGTGATTCGTTTGGAAACCGCATTGGAGATCGCTCTATCGACCAGAGGCGCAGGCGCCAGCAAGCGGCTGCCGCACCAAACCAAGGAGTGATGATGGGTGGACCGCTTCGAACGCCCGCGCTGGGATGGCAGGGCCTGCGGCTCACAGCGTATTAAGCAAACGGGCGGCATCCTCCAGCGATTGGCGATTCTCGAAGAAGTCACTCCAGGGGTCGGCGCGGCTAAACCGGGTTGCAAAATTCCCCAAGTTGAAATCGGATGGCACCAGCGCGGGTTTTACCTCCGACCAATCCAATGGGGTGGAAATAGGTGCCTTCTCGCGTCGCCGGACGGAATAAGGTGCCACCACGGTCTGGCCAAAACCATTCCGAAATGGATCCAGGTAGACGCGGCCATGCCGCGCCGCGATGGAATGCTCAACAGTCAATTCATGCGGATACGCAGACGCCACCCGGGCGACAAACGACTGGGCAAAGGCGAGAACTTGGTCCGCGTCCGGCCCAACCCGGATCGGCACCAGGATATGCATGCCTCGGCTACCGGACGTCTTAGGGAAGCACAGCAGCTTCAAGGTGTCGAAGGCCGCTTTGACGTGTAGTCCCGCACGGGCGGCGTCTGCGAATAGCCCCGACTCGGGATCGATATCAATGCATATCCAGTCCGGCTGTCGGGGTGAACTCGCGCGGCTTGCCATCACATGCACGGCAATGCAACCCAGGTTTGCAAGTGCGAGCTGTGTGTCTAATGAACCGCCGACTACATAATCAGTAAACTTGCCGGTGTTGCTGGCATGCGCAATCCGCTTGGTTGGCGTCTCGCGAGGCATGCTCCGTGGCTTCTGCTTTTGAAAGAAGCACTTGCCTTGCATTCCATCGGGGCATCGCTCAAGAGACAGCATGCGATCCACTACGTAGGGCGAAAGCTTGGGAAAGATTGCGTGGTAATACTCGGCCAGGTCCAGCTTTGTATAGCCCTCCTCTGGCCAGAAGACCTTGTCAGGATGCGATATTGGGATCGGTAATTGTGCGGCCGCGGATCCGGCGACCTTGGACCTCTTCACGCGGGGGGCTCCGGCAAGAGCACGTCTTGGGGACGCTTGTCATCGCGCAGACCCAGAAAAACCGGCTGCCGGAGCTTTCTGCCCGCGGTCCACTCCTGGAACGAGATCTGGGCGATGAGCCGCGGCGCAAGAAAGACCACGCCCTTCTCGCGAGGAGGGTCGACCAGCGCCGGTTGCGATCTCACCAATGGCTGGAACTGTCGGTACAGCGCGGCGAGCGTTTTCTCATCGAAGCCCGTTCCAACTTTGCCCACGTAGCATAGCTTGCCCTCTTCATAAGCACCGAGGAGAAGAGCGCCGAAATGCTGCCGTGAGCCCGCCGGCTTCGTATACCCGCAAATCACGAACTCGTCTTCCTGGTGAACCTTCACTTTCAGCCACTCGCTGGAGCGCGTTTCCACGTACGGAGAGGAAAGATCTTTCGCGACCAATCCCTCGTATCCCCGGCGCTTGGCTATGCGGAATGCCTCGAGACCGTTGCTTGCCAGTCTATGAGACGGCAGCAGCGTCTTGCTCGAGCCAATCGACCTTTCCATCACGGCGCGTCGCCTGGAGAGTGGTTTACGCCGCAGATCCTCGCCATCGTGAAAAAGGCAATCAAACACGGCATACACCGGTTCACCCTGGTCCTGCTGCAGGAGCTGAAATCGGGAAACACCCCTGCTGTCAAATACCACAACCTCGCCATCGAGAAGAAGAGTTTGGAGATGGAGGGTTCGAATAGCCGCTGCGATCCGAGGGAAGCGGTCCGTGCGGTCTTTTCCATTCCTGGATAGCAGCCGGACGCGATTCCCCTCTTTGTACGCGAGGATCCTGTCGCCGTCGTATTTCTCCTCGTAGACCCACCCGGGCTTGTCGAACGACTCCGCCACGAGTGTGGCAAGCATGGGGTGAATGCGAAATGGAATCCGGTTTGTCACACTGGCGGCCCTGGTTTTCGGATCGCGCTGTCAGTCTATCGCACGGTACGCGCGCCTCTCGCGCGCCACCCACGTTGTGCTCGCTGCGCGTCGCCCCTTGCCGGACGGATCGCCTTGTAACATGGTCTCCCCATCCCTCTCGGAGGAGGACTGCAAGGCCGCCGTGGGCTGCCGTTTCCCGAATGAGACACCTGGGTGGCAGCCGGACCGGGCCCCACTCGCCTTAGCTCTGGAATGCCTTGCAGGTCGCCGCAGCAGCACCTCTAAGCTGCGCATGCTCTATGTATAACTCTTCATAGTGCCGAACCTGTCGATAGCGGATCCTGAATTTGTAAAACGCATGGGATCGTGATCCAGGGTGCATGATCCGCGACCAGTGGATCTCTCGCGAGAGCGTGAGGTAAATCGACATCGCCCGATCGAATCAGGAGCCAGCGTCACGCCCAGGACAGATGATCGGTCTTCCGTCTGCTGTTCGGCAAGCCGGCGCGGATCCTCGAATAATCGTGCGGTGACGGCCCCAAAGATCATGCCGCCGATGTGAGCCAGATAGGCCACGCCGCCCGATTGCACATCCGCGACCGCGCCAACGCGGAGAAGCTGGATCAGAAACCAAAAGCCGATCAGGAGCGCGGCCGGGATGAACGTGATCCGGGCGAGCCAGCCAATGAGCAGAACGGTGCGAATTTTATCGCGCGGGTAGGTGACCAGAAACCCACCCATCACAGCGGCAATCGCTCCGCTCGCACCCAGACAGGCAATCGTGGATGCGGGATTGGCTGCAATTTGCGCGAGCATTGCCACCACTCCTCCAGCAAGGTAGAAGGCCGCGTATCGCCAGGGATTCATGGCGTCTTCGATCTCCGGGCCGAATGCCCAGAGGAACACCATGTTGCCCGCTATGTGCAACCAGCTCCCATGCATGAACATGGCCGTCAGAATGGTGATCCAATGGCGACCCGCAACAATATCGGCCGGGACAACTGACCATCGGGTTACAAATGCATCGCCGCCGGACAGTTCGAGAATGAAAACCAGCACGTTGATCGCGATGATGAACGTGGTGACGATGGGAAATCCTACAGGGCGTCGCGATTCGTCCCTAAGTGGAATCATGTTTGTTTTCGCTCGGGAAAGTGCACGCCAATCCAATTCTAGCGGCCACTAGCTGGGCCGTTCACGGCGCGGCCGGCGCGAGCGCAAAGGTGCGCGTCTGGTCATCGTAGCTGAATAGTTCTGCGTACCGCCCCCATCCGATCGCGGCAAGCAGCGTATTCTCCGTGTCGCTGGAATTCAGATGATCCTGTAGCTCAAACTCGAATCGCTCCCGCGGCGCCTGATGGCTCTCGCGCTCGTCCAGGATATGGCGAATGTGAGCCACGAGCGGCACGAAGCGCAGCAGATGTTCCCGGAACAGTCGCTTACGCTCCTCGGTGCCGCTGCGAGCGAACAGTGTCCCGGCCGCAGTCAGCCTGATGGTCGCATCCTTGAGCTCTGCGAACTCCAGCAGATGCAGCGCCTCGGCGATGGGGAACAGATCGTTGATCTCGAGGGCGAGCGGTGCTGCGATCTTCGCCAGCGCGGCTTGTCCGTCATACGGCGGTGACGCCAAGGTCTCAATGAACCCGCCCAGCCGATTGGTCGAGACGGATGGCAGAAGTTGGACCAAGCCCCCGTGGATTTGGCCCTGGGCGCCGATGGTGGCGGTCACGCGCGAGGTCAGGATCGCATAAATTTCATCGACGATCGCATGAAACTCAGCCTCGAGCCGATCGCGCGGCTGCGGCAATGGCACACGGATCTCCGCCGCGATGTGCCCGGGATTGGAGCCCAGAACGAGTATCCGGTCGCACATCAGCACGGCTTCTTCGATGTTGTGCGTGACCAGCAGCACCGCCTTGGTGGGCAGCTCGTGTGCCATCCAAAGGTCCAGGAAATCCGTCCGCAGCGTCTCGGCGGTCAGCACATCCAGCGCCGAGAACGGCTCATCCATCAGCAGTAGGGTCGGATCGCTCACGATCGCCCGGGCGAAGCCCACCCGTTGACGCATCCCGCCAGAAAGCTCCCGGGGATAGGCGGACTGAAAACCGTCGAGACCGATTAAATCGATCGCGGACATCGCTCGGCGCCGCGCTTCTTCGAGGGGAAGCTTGAGCGCATCGAGTCCGAGCACCACGTTTCCCAGCACCGTCAACCACGGATACAGCGCGAAGGTCTGAAACACGATGGCGATGCCCTCGGCTGGGCCGTGCAGCGGTACGCCGCGATACAGTACTTGCCCCGAGGTCGGCTCGATCAGTCCACCGGCGATACGCAGCAGGGTGGACTTGCCGGAACCGGAACGACCCAAGAGACCCAGGATCTCACGTTCGGTGATCGACATGTCGATGTTCAGTAGTACCGCCAATGGCTCCCCCGTTGGTTTGGCGAAGGCCTTGCAGATTTGACGGACGTCAATAACGAGTGGGTTCATCGGTGCAGTCATGGCGTGGTCTTCAGTCCAGTCGCGTTCGGCGCTCAGCGATCAGGTACAGCGGACGCCACAGCAGCCGATTCATCGCGATCACCAGCACTGACATGACTGCGACGCCGAGCGCGATCCGGGGATAGTCACCGGCCTGGGTCATCTGGGCGATATAGGCGCCTAAACCTCCGGCACTGATCTTGGTCGTGCCCCAACTGACGGCCTCGGACACAATGCTCGCGTTCCACGCGCCGCCGGCGGCCGTAATGGCTCCGGTGACGTAATACGGGAATATTCCAGGCAGCATCACCTCTCGCCACCAGCGCGCGCGCCCGATGCGAAAGCTCGCCGCCGCCTCCCGCAAGTCGCTGGGAAAAGCGCTGGCGCCGGCGATCACGTTGAACAGAATGTACCACTGGGTGCCGAGGATCATCAGCGGGGGCAGCCAGGTTTTGGGGTCAAGCGCGAACCGCACGATCAGAAACACGACCGCTGGGAAAAACAAGTTCGCCGGAAAGGCGGCCAGAAACTGAGCGATCGGCTGTACACGCGCCGTGAGCCGGGGTCGCAGGCCCACCGCGACACCAATCGGCACCCAGACGACGGAAGCCAAAACGATCAGAACGATCACTCGCAGCAGTGTCAGTGCGCCGTTGCTGACGGCTACCCTGAGGTCGTACCATGACAAGGAGGAGCCCACAAACCGGATCAGCAGCCATCCGAGATAGGCGACGCCGACCAGAACAGCGGCCAGCCAGAGGATATCGACGGCGCGAGAGGGCAGTGCGTGGCGCGCGATCGCACGGACGACATTCGTACGAACTGGGCTTTGGGGAAACACCAACCGGGCCCTGGTGGCCCGTGCCCAGCCCGCCGCCAAGGGTTTGCCGATCAGGCCGATCAAGCTCGATCGGCGAAACAAGTCCAGCGCCCAACTTCGCGGCACCATCTGAGCAGCGGTTTGCTCAGATCGAAATTTATCGGCCCAAGCCACCAGCGGCCGAAATAGCAATTGGTCGTACAGGACGATGGCAATGCTCATTGCCACAATGGCCCAACCGACCGCGGCGAGATCGCGCATTTCAATGGCGCGTGCCACGTACGAGCCGACCCCGGGCAGCGCGATCTGCACATCACCGACCGAGATCGCCTCGGAGGCAACCACGAAAAACCAGCCGCCCGACATCGACATCATCATGTTCCAGATCAGCCCCGGCATAGCGAACGGAACTTCCAGATTCCAGAAGCGCTGCCAGGCAGAGGATCGAATGCTGCGGCTCGCGTCGTTGAGATCGATGGGAATAGTGCGCAGCGATTGGTAGAGGCTGAAAGCCATGTTCCACGCTTGGCTGGTGAAGATCGCAAAGATTGCGGCCAGCTCCGGACCTAACAGTCTGCCCGGAAACAGCGAGACGAAGAACACCACGGTGAAGGACAGGTATCCCAGAATCGGCACCGATTGCAGTGCATCCAGGAGCGGTATCAGCACCATTTCGGCCCGGCGGCTCTTGGCCGCCAACGTGGCATAGGTGAACGTGAACAGCAACGAGGCGAGCATGGCAACCAGCATTCGCAGTACAGTGCGCAGCGTGTACAGCGGTAGCGCCGCCGGTGATAGAGAGATTGGTGTCGGGTGCGTCGGGACGAATGGCGAGAGCATTTGACGCGCACCGGTGCCAAACAGGATCACGATCCCGAGCACCAGCAGGACGGCAACGACATCCCGCCAGCTCAGGCGCCGGCGCAGTATCGCAACCCTTAGAACGTCGGCGTGGTGGCCACTCCAGACGCTTCGATGACCACCGCTCATAGGTTCCTATCGACGTCTATCGAATGGCTGTGATCACCGAATCGAACTTCACTTTGATCGACTTGTCATGATGGATAATGGGTGGAATCTCCCTGTCGATCCCCAGCAGCTCGTAGACAGCCATCTGTGCGACCCGAACGGAATATTCGACAGTGAAAACCATATCCTCGGAGATCTCGACAAACTGACTGACAAACGCCAAGTTTCTTGAAGTTGTTGGCGCGGGCAACGCTCGATCACCCTTCGTACGAGGCATGAACATGCTCGTAATATAGGGTAGACGGCACGGAATGCAGATGGCCGTCGCAATCGCCGAATCGAAATCGATATTGAGGTGGCCGCATAGCTCGCGCAGGATCTCCTCTCCGGTGCATTGCGCCATCGGCTTGGCGATAAAATCACCGACGCGGTCAGGGTGCAGCGCATATCCCCACAACACCTGAACGCCGGCGGGCTGGTTCGCAAAGTGCGGCTGATGTGCCAGCACGATCGACATCAACCAGCGAGAGTCCTTGAACGTGACTAGCCCACCGGTTCCGGCCTGATTGCCGGAAAAGGCATCCATCTTGTCGAAGAAGGCGGCATCCTTAAGCGTGACCGTGAACGACTCCCAACTGGACTCCGGTATGGATGAGTCGAACGCCCTTGGGCTGCCGAATTCGGGATGGTCTTTTGCCAGCGTCTCCCAGAGCGTCCAGCCGCCGCTGTTGGTCTTGGTCAATGGCTCCGGCGATTTTGCCATGGAACCGACGCTCGATGCATCGGTCATCGAGGCATTCTGGAAGAACACGAGATCATCGGCGTCAACGGCGACGGAGCTTGTCTTGCCGTTCCGGTGGTACGTGATGCCGGTGACCAGGATCTTTCCATCAACACTCGTGACATCGAGGTCGGTGACGGTGAAGCCCTTAATGAAACGGACACCGTGCCTATCCAGCCAGGTCTCCAACGGGCGAACGAGGGAATCGTATTGGTTGAAGATGGTCCGCTTGACCCCCGCCAGAGTCTCGATGCGGGTGAACTCCATCATGAACCTGTGCAGGTAGCGCTTGAACTCAACGGCACTGTGCCAAGGCTGGAAGGCGAATGCTGTTGCCCACATGTACCAGAACTTTGTCTCGAAGAATTCCGGCGATAGCCAGTCGGTGATGCGACCTGCACCCAATGTCTCCTCGCTGGCCTCGGCAAGCCGGACGAGCTCCACCCGGTCTTTCATGCTGAATCCCATGGAGGAGACATCAACAATGGCGCGATTCCTATCCACAAGACGGGCGCACGAATGGGCTTTGATCTGCTCGTTGAATTCGAGGGTTTCCTCAAACACCGCTTTGCCCGGCTCGGCCAGGGACGGAATCGATTTGAAGAGGCCCCATGTAGATTCGTAATTGTCCGTTGTCAGCATACGGCCGCCGCGCATTGAGTATCCGTCTTGCGGGTTACCCGCAGCATCAAGGCTTCCGCCTAAGACGGGGGCGGCTTCATAGATCGTGATGTTCTCGCCCGGAAAGCCACCATCACGAATCATGAACGCCGCGGCGGCCATGGACCCGATGCCACCTCCCACCATGGAGGCTTTTCTGTTCTTTGTCATCGCGGTCATATGGAAGATCCCTTAAGAACTTATCTGCCGAAGCCTGGCCGCGTGCCGCTCGAGGGCCTGCGGACCGCAATACGAAGCGTGCACGTCCTCTGCATTTTCAAATCTGGTGCATCGGCAGACGTGCGGCAATACGGGATTCTGCCTAGATTACTGATCGCCGCAATCGTATCGCAAACTGCTGCCCGATCATTGCGGCTTACTCAAGCTCCAGTTGCTGACTTCCGGCATGTCCTGTCCGTGCCGGCTTGATGCATTGGTTGTGCTCAATGAGCTTCGCGATGGCGCCCTCTTCCCTGTCGCCACGAATGTGAAAGTCTACTTCTGCGGTCCCCAAAGCCCTTGGCAGCGCGCAACCAACGAGAACACGAACCGGCTGCTGCGATAATATTTCCCCAATGGAACAGACCTATCAAGCTACGCTCAATCAGACCTAGACAAGGTTGCGCTGCGTTTAAATCAGTGTCCTCGAAAGACCCTAGGCTTTGAGACTCCAGCGAGTAGACTTCGAGCCCGTGTTGCCCCGACCCATTGAGCCCGCCGCGCTTTGCTGTGGATTAGTCCGGCGTCCGACCAGGAGCGGTTTTCACACGCGAGAGTTTCAGCGGCTCCTTGAGCAGCGGATTGTCGTAGAGATAAATCTGGCCGACCGACAGGTAGTTGGCGGCGCGCCAGCAGGCGTTCATTCTGTGGAGCAGATCTGGCGTGAGCGTGTCGGTGTTCATGGTCCGGGTTTCCTGGTGTTCCAGCGCCTGCACTTCTGCCAAGCGGCGTCGGTGGCGTACGGTGCCACAGCATCGAACAATTCTAGATTGATTACAGGCGGCGACCTAGAATGAGCTGAATCAGAATCACCACGACCGCAATGACCAACAGAACATGAATAAATCCGCCGAGGGTATTCGAGGTGACTAAGCCCAGAATCCAGAGGACGATCAAAACGACTGCAATGATGAAGAGCATGTTGCTCCTCCTTTCGACCTACGTGGCGATCCCAGCGTGCGCGTTTGGCTTCATGAGTTGATACGGACACGGGCTCATACCCGACTCAGGTGCTGCGTAAGAAACATGTTCAAATGCGAAGCACCGGCAGCCGCTGTCATACGCGACGCGACATACTCGTTTAACCATAACCTATCCCTAAGATACCTCATCAACCGGCAATTCCGTTGGTAAAAACTACTATCTGTACGGTGTCCGACACAGAGAAGCCACGATCGCGCGGCGGATCGACAAGCCGACGCACCTCAGGTCGAACAGGATATTCAGGGCCATATTGCAACGCCGCAACCGATGTGAATGCAGCAACGACCGGCCGCTTACGATGTTGCATTCGCTGCACTTCTGCGGGCTGCAATATCAAGTAGTCCGTTCGACAGCGCACAGAACGCTCCGCCGGGCGAGCGCATAGGAACGGGCGAGACAGCAGCACGGCTGGGGCCATAGCCACTGATGTAGCGGTTTCCCGACTCGCGGCATTGGAAACTGGAGCTATACCTACGGGCGCACCAGAAATACGGCAAGCCGCCACGGAAGGAAGCATTCGAATTTCTCGACGCAAGGTACACGAAAGGCGAGATAGGCCGCGAAGAATATGGTCAGATGAAATCTGAAATTGCCAAGGAATGGCGAAAAGACGATGAGCGGGGGCATCCAAATGTTAGGTCCTGCCAAGCTGCCCCAGTGAAAACTCATTGCCGCAATCCGAGCGAAGCCAGTTTCGCGCAAGTGGACCTGAAATCGGTGTGGAGAATGCTTCGAATCCCCAGGCCCTCTGCGACCTGGACGAACATTGGCGTGTTCTCGATATAGACCACCTGCCGGGGTTGCACCTGGGCGATGTCCAGCGCGAGCCGAAAGATCTCCGCATCGGGCTTGCGGATGTGGACAAAGCAGGAAGAAACAAAGAAATCCACAAAGCGATGCAGCTTGAACTTTCGAATCCGATAGGTGTTCAGCTCGCGCGCTTCGTTGCTGACCACTGCGATCTTCAGCGCGTGCCTGACCTTGAGCCGAGCCACGAGCTCGATCATCTCGGGGAAAGGTTTGGATTGCGCGAGCATGAAATGGCGAAACTGAGCACGCGTGAAGGCTCGCTTTTGGTAGAAGACCACCCGCCCTAGGTATTCCTCCAGCGAGAGCTTACCCTCCTCATAAATTTCGAAGGTCAAGTGATGCCGCTCCTCCATCTCGGCCCACTTGAGCTTGAAGGTACTCGCCGCCCGCTTGCGGGCACGGTGATCCCAGCCGTCGGTGAGCAGCACCCCACCGATATCCACAAACACGCAGGCGATGGCTGTCGCTTTCCTCATTTGGCGGCTTTTTTTTGGCTCATTCGGAGCTCTGCCCTGATGCAGATTCCTGCCTCCGTGCCAGAAATATCGCGCTGGAGCGCCCTTGTAAGCGATAAGGCTTTGAATGATCCACAAGCGCCTCGGTCCGCGCGGCGAATGAGTCTTGGGGCGCCGAGCGACAAGTATCGACGGCCAGATGCCAGCGCGACCCCTTCGGCAGTGGGGGTAAAGCAAAGTCGGTATCATTCGCGGCAGCGTTGAACATCAGCAACAGCGCAGCTTGTTCGTTCCCCTGGATCAAGCAGGCGAGGCTCTTTTGCTTCGGGTCGAACCAGTCCGGCAATCTGCCTGCCGGGTTGAGCCACCGGATCTCGGTGTCCGTATAGAATTGTTCCTTACTCAGCACGGGATTCGCGCCGCGAAAGGCGATCATGGCGCGGGCAAACCGGTAGATTTCCTGATGCTGTTCAAGAAGGGTCCAGTCCAGCCAACTGGTCCCATTGTCCTGGCAGTAAGCATTGTTATTGCCGCCTTGCGTACGACGACATTCGTCCCCGCCAAGCAGCATCGGCACGCCGCGCGAGATCAGCAGAGTCAGAAGGAAGTTCTTGATCTGCCGCTTGCGCAAGGTCTCGATTCCGGCATCGATCGTCGTACCTTCAGCACCGCAGTTCTGGCTGAAGTTTGAGTCGGTTCCATCATCGTTGTCTTCGCCGTTCGCCTCATTGTGCTTGCTGCGATAGCTTACGAGGTCATTCAGAGTGAAGCCGTCGTGGCAGGTGACGAAGTTGATGCTGGCCTCGGGACCTTTGCCGGACTTCGAATAGATGTCGGCGCTGCCGCCGATGCGGCTGGCGAAAATACCGAGCATTCCCTCATCGCCGCGCCAAAACCGCCGGATATCGTCTCGGTACCGGCCGTTCCACTCCGCCCAGCGGCACTCTGAAAAACTACCCACTTCGTAGGCGCCGGCTGCATCCCACGCCTCAGCGATGATCTTGACGTCTCTCAGGATCGGGTCTTCCGCGATCCGTTCGAGCAGCGGGGCATTGGCTAACAGCTTGCCGGTGCCGTCCCGGCCGAGAACCGACGCCAAGTCAAACCGAAATCCGTCCACATGCATCTCGATCATCCAATAACGCAGCGCGCCCAAGATGTGGTCCCGGACCACGGGATGGTTGGCGTTGACGGTGTTACCTGTGCCCGTGTAATCCTTGTAGTAGCGCTTGTCGTCCGCCAGCGTGTAGAAGATGGCGTTATCGATTCCGCGGAAGCAAAGCGTCGGACCCAGCTGATCTCCCTCTGCCGTGTGATTGAACACAACGTCCAGAATCACTTCGATGCCGGCCTTGTGAAAGGCCCGGATCATCTCCTTGAACTCCAGCTTCTGCTGGCCCGAACCTCCTGAACTGCTGTAGGAAGCTTTGGGCGCACAGAACACCACGGGATCGTACCCCCAATAATTCTTGAGCGGCTGACCGGTTTGCGGATTCCTGCGCGTGACCGAGGTGTCATTGAACTCCTGCACGGGCATTAGTTCCACGGCGGTCACTCCCAGGCTCTTGAGATAGGGAATCTTTTCCATCAGACCTCGGTACGTTCCTGGATGGTCCACGCCCGACGAGGGATGAATGGTGAAGCCACGAACATGCGTTTCGTAGATGACGGTCTTCGACCACGGATGCCGGGGTGGCTGGTCGGCACTCCAATCGAAGGGCTCGTTGACCAATACGCATTTCGGCGTCGACCCGGAATTGTCCCGCTTCGAGAGAGCCAGGTCTTGCTCCGGTACCGAGGCGTCGTATCCACGTGCCGACACAAAATCCCACGGGGGCAGCCGAGAAATAGCTGTCGCGAACGGATCGAGGAGAAGCCGGTTGAAATTGAAGCGGTGGCCTTTGCCGGGCTCATAAGGACCGTCCACGCGGTATGCATAGAGTTGGCCGGATCCGATCCCCGCCACCCACACATGCCAGACGTCCCCGGTGCGGTTGCGCGCTGAATCCAAATCGATGATCCGGGCAGGCGCATCGTGTTCGGAATTGCTGAACAATTCCAGGCGAACGCGGCTGGCGTGACGGCTGAACAGGGCGAAATTGACCCCTCCTGCCCTTTCCTGGGTTCCCAAAGGCAGAGGAGAGCCTGGCCCAACGTCGGTGCGCTCGGAGGTCTCCGAAATATACTCGCGCAGCTCACGTTCGGGCGCTGTCATCATCATTGCCAAAGGATTCGAGCGCACTCCAATGGAACCGCCGCCCCGGAGCGCTGCGGCATCACTCGCGCTGCATACTCATTCGCTGGACGTGTAGTGGGTGGCGTTGCGTGATCGACGCAGCGGAGAGTTCCTACCGGTAGCGTTCGCGCCCACTTCATTTCGTTCCGTACCGGATCGCCGCCATTGATCGCATCCGCACACAGTTCCGTGTAGTAGGCCGTGATCAGTCTTGGCACGTCGACCAGCATCGCGGGCGTGGCCGGCTTGCCTGCCAGGGCACTTACCTTGACGGGCGCGTCTGTGACGGCGTTCATTCAGTACCTGCAACATTCGCGAGCGCCGGTATGCAATTGACGTGGTCGCAGCTATTCATGAATGTCCTTGCTTGAATCGGCGATAACCCGGGCGCCCGCGGCGCGCACTCGGCTACGCCCGCAGCGGAGGCTCCTGTGGTATCGGCAAGCATCACGCCAAAGCAATCTCAGCACCATCACGTGTTTTGCGGATCCCTCCTTACGACGCGGACTTGATAACGCGATATTGTGAATTCTCAAGTTTCACTTCGTCAGCCCAATAACCGCCACGGCCATGATGTTTGTAGAGGCTCATTTCCTGTTCTCGATTCAGCGGTACTGATGAGTCGTACGGTGGGGCATCCTTCACTGCTTGCCGCGTCAATTTGACGGTGATCGTAGCATCGAGCCAGCTCATATCTTGGATCCATTGCGGCGCAATCAACACCTGATTTCCGAACCACCAGTTGCCCGTATCCACAATGAGATATCGAATGGCCCAGGTTTCCTCATCAATCAGCAAATCCTTTACTTGACCCATGCCACCATCGGTCGCTTCGATGTGATACCTCATCAACGTGTTGCAACTGCGCAGTTGGGGATCGCCATCCTCGCGGCGTTCCGCTTCAACCTCCGCCCGAGCATGGTCCGCTTGCGCCACAAGGTATTCGGCGCCCGACCCACCGTACCCGACACCCGTTAGCATTGCCCCCGGATACTCGCCACCACCCCAGAGACCGGGACCGCCCCAATAAAAGGGGTAGCCGTAGTAGCCGAGAAACTGCATTTCGTGCCGTCGCGACACCGGTTTGTCGGTGTCGATATCCGGGCTGTTCTTGACTTGCTCTTTCGTGATCGATACCGGCAGTACCTTTCCGGTCCAGTCCGGGTGGCCAATCGCGATAGGCGAGATCAACACCTTTCGGCTCGACAGCCAGCTCCCGGTCTCGACAACGAGATAGCGGACGACCCACGTGTGGTCATCGAAACAAAAATCCTTCACGTGGCCAATCGTGCCGTCGGTCGCGCGAATGCCGTAGCCTTCCAGATCCTTCATGCTGCGTAACATAGAACCTTCTCCTTCAACAGCGTCGCATCTTGAGTGTGGAATGTCACATTGATCCGTTCAGCGTGAATGTGGCGGCGCACCGACGCGATCGGTGCGGTCAGGCGCCGGGGAGGCCGAGAATCAAGATCTTCCCGGTCGCAACTTTTGTCGGCCAAAGGATGTTCGTAAAGCCGATGGCCACAGCCACCTTCTGCGCACCCCCTGCGGCATAGGTGATCACGCCGCCGCCAATCCCGCCACCGCCGAGATCTTTATCCCAGAGTCGCCGCCCCGTGGCGGTATCCAGCGCGTAGAAATTGCCGTCCATGTCGCCGAAAAAAACAACACCTCCAGTCGTCGGGGTCATCCCGCTCTGGATCGGGTAGTTTGACCTCGCCCTCCACTTCCAGGCGCCCGTGTCAGCGTCGGAGGCGTACACCCATCCCCCCATTGCTCATGTGGATCCATTACGCCGTAGGTATTGTAGGGGTTATCTGTCGCCATCGCTGACCATGGCTGGCCGCTCTTTGCCGCCTCAATCTGCGCATCCGTCTGCAGCCTCACGGTCGCACACCAGTCGACCTCGCCGATCAGAATCAGGTTGGTTTGCGGGTCGTAGGCAGGGCCGTTCCATTCGGCGCCACCAATAGCACCCGGACAGAAGTGGACCGCCTTATCGGTCGAAAAGCTCGCGTCGGCGTTCTCGATGCGAGTGACCGGCATACGGTAGAGCAGCGCATTGGAGGCGAGATCAAAGCCATACAGGTGCCGGTCCTTCGGCGTGACCGCCAGCAGCCGTTTACCACTCCTCGTCTGGATGAGGGCGGGCGTGTTGGAGACATCCCAGTCGTGCCAGTCCTTAGGCACCAGTTTGAAGTGACGTTTGTCGGACCCTGTCTTCGCGTCGAGCACGACCACCGAGCCGCGTAGAGATCCGCCCCTTCGCGCGGGCCGAGCGCGAAATCGGGCGCCGGATTGCCGCCGGGGACGTCCAATTCCCCCGTCGCCGGGTCCAACGTGTACGACGTCCAAGTGGCCCCACCCGTGATAGGGGTACCCGCCTGGTTTCCCCACGTCGATGCGTCGAGCGGTGTTGTCCCCTGCGGTCCACGAGTCGGGTCGCCCGGGCCTTTCGGCACCAGATAGAACTCCCAGACGATCTTGCCCGTCTTCGCATCGAGCGCATACATGCGTCCCTTCACGCCCTTATTGTCTCCACCGGCATTGCCAATGAAGACCAGCCCGTTCCAGGCGATGGGCGCAGCGGGTGTCGACTCTGCGAGCTTCGCGTCCGCGATGGTCGTCTTCCATACCCGCTTACCGGTCTTGAAATCGTAGGCCAGCACGCGCCCGTCCTCGGTGCCGCGATACAGCAGACCGTCCAAGTAGGCGGCGCCGCGATTGACCTTCAGAATTTGCGCGGGCACATAGTCCTCATGCGTGCGCCAGTTCTCGTGACACGTGGCCGGGTCGATCGAAAAGATATCGTGTTCTGTGGTGCCGATGAGCGCGCCGTTCACCATGATCGGGCCGGTCTCGAAGCCCGAGTGCTCTTTGGTGTCGTAGGTGCACAGCACCTTGAGCCTGCCCACGTTATCCCGGTTGATCTGACCGATCGGCGAATAACGCTCCGAGGTGAGCGCGCGGTTGTAGCTAGGCCAATCGAGCGATGTCGCGAGCGGTCCTGCCGCTGCAGACGAAGGCCCGGCTGCGATAGGTGCAGCTTCCTGCGCGGATGGCGCGACTTCAATCGTTAAAGTGCCCGGCGGCGCGTCCGAAGATCGCACGTCGTTGACTATCAGGCCCGCGCCCGGTATCCACCGACCCCGGAATGCGTAGAGTGTTCAGGCTGCCACCACTCCCACAACGAGTACAGCGGTGACGATGAGGCGTTTGTTGGTCATGTTGGGCTCCAAGGGTCAAGGCGTCTACAAGAATACTGTAGAGCTCGTGACGCTCAAGTCCGGATTAATCCGTGGCTCCGTCACTACGATTTTCCGGCCACCCAGGCGCCGGTGGATGCTCACGCCGCACACGCGGCTCGACCCGTGCTTCACGCGGTGGGTGCGCTTGATCATGTCCCGGAGGCTTCCACGTTACACGGCGGCGGGCGCACCCGTGTCTGCCGGCTCCTTCTTCGTCTGGTTGCCGCGCAGGCTGCGGATGACGCCGCCGCCGCCGATCACGATCGCAGCTGCCACTCCGCAAACGCGGACCAACACGGTATTTGCATTCACCTTCACATTCCGCTCCTCGGTTGCCGATGTCGCTCGTACGCGGCTGCACGTCACCCAGAACACTTTCAATTGTTCGGTTCAAATAATGACAGCTTCAGATTGACGTTGGCACTTACGCACCAGTCCAAACCTTGGTCTGTGCGGTGCCGCGCGCGGTCAGCTTAGGGGTCGTCAGCGATGCCGCATCCGCCGCCCCGGCAGTGAATCACGTCCCGAGAGGGTCAATGCGCCGCTGGCGCAGGCGCGCGATTTCCTCCTGATCCATGCCTTCGAGTTGCTCATCGATGATCTTGAGTGTGGATTCGATTTCGGGCATCAGTACGTTTTCGATGGCCCTCGCCCTGCGCTCGGTGCGCACGTAGTCGCGCGCGAGGCGCCGCAAATTGACGCAGCACGCCGCAAGCTCCACGGCACGAACCAGCCACCTGCGATGCGCGTCAGCGCAGGCACGCGCCTCCGGCGTCGGATTCACCGGCGGCTCGCGAATGCCGGGAGGCTGCGCGGGTGGCTCGAGATGCGCCGTGAGCAGTTCCAGGCCGAACAGCCGCGAGCGCCTCATCGTCAGGCGGTCGGAGGCCAGCGTTAGCGGTGGATACACCGACAGCTCATCCATTCCGTGGCGGCCCACCGCAGCCACAGTACGTGAGCGCAGATCGCTCGCAAGCTCGGCGCTGTCCCGCCGCAGCGCGACGAGTTGCGTGAGTTGGCGCCGGATTTCGGTCGCGAGGAGGATGCGCTTCTCATCGAGCAACTCGTAGCCTTCCCGTACCAGCTGCCGCTCATCCTTGAGCTCCAGCAGCGCGATGCGGGTAGCCGTGATCTCACGCTGTGATTCGGGCATGCGGCTCGCCATCCAGGTAATGATCAGTCTGCTGCTTCGTTAGGCGCGTGAGCTCCGCCACTGGCAGGCCACGCAGGAGCTGCCAACCGATGGCCATGCTTTCCTCCAGGGTCCGCCGACCCTCTTGGTTAACCAAGCGCTGCTCGAACTCGCCTCCGAAGGCCAGAAAGCGGCGATCGACTTCGGGCAGGCTATCCTCGCCCATCACGCTCGCGAGCACGCGCACGTGCGCGGCGCGCGCGTAGCAGGCAAACAGCTGATGGGCGAGCGCCGGATGATCCGCGTGAGTGAAACCTTCACCGGTACCGGCACTCATGAGCCGCGACAGGCTCGGCAACACGCGTACCGGAGGGTAGATGCCGCGCCGATCGAGCTCGCGGTCGAGCACGATCTGACCTTCGGTGATGTACCCGGTAAGATCCGCAATAGGGTGACCGATGTCGTCCGCCGGGATCGCTAGAATGGGCAGCTGGGTCAGCGTGCCCGCCAGGCCGGCGATGCAGCCGGCGCGCTCGTACAGACTCGCGAGATCGGAGTACATGTATCCTGGATAACCCTTGCGGCTCGGCAGCTCGCCGTGGCCCGCCGATACTTCGCGCAGCGCCTCGCAGTAGTTCGTCATGTCGGTCATGACGACCAGGACGTGCCGGCCTTCCACGAACGCCAGGTACTCGGCTGCGGTGAGCGCATAGCGCGGAGTGAGCAGACGTTGTGTGGACGGCTCATCCGCAAGATTGAGGAACATCGCCGTATGCTCGAGTGCGCCACTCGAAGCCATGGCGTCGCGAAACGTCTCGGCGGTGTCATGCGAGATTCCCATGCCGACGAACACGACGGCAAACGAGCCTTGCGCCTCGTGCCGCAAGTGCGCCTGCAGCGCGATGTCCGTCGCCAGTCGGTCGTGCGGCAGGCCGGCGCCGGAGAACAGCGGCAGCTTCTGGCCCCGTACCAGGCTGTTCATCAGATCGATAGCAGAAACCCCGGTCTCGATGAAATCGCGCGGCAAGGCGCGCGCGGCCGGGTTGATCGCGAGGCCATCGATGCGCATGCGTCGAACAGCGGCGATCGGCGCGCCGCCGTCCGTCGGCTGCCCGATGCTGTCGTACGTCCTGCCCAGCATTCCAGGGCCGACACCGAACAGCAGTGGCTCGTTCCAGACGCGGATCTGCGTGTCGCGCACGCCGAGGCCGACCGTGGACTCGAGAACTTCGACGACGAAAGTTCGCTCATCGACGACGGCAACGCGTCCGACACGTCCGCGGCCGTCGCGGTCAACCACCTCGACGCGCGCGTTGAGGCCGATCTCGACCTTGCGCTCGAGAAAGAGCAGCGGCCCCTCGATGCGCTGAACGCAATTCTCGAGCGTGAGCTCAGCCCGCATCGGCGCGCTCACGCGGCAAGTTGGAGAACTCCGAGTCGAGCTGCTTCCAAAGGGCGCGGATCCGCGGTATCTGCGCCTCGCCGAACTCTTCACCGATGCGCTGCAAGGTACGGCGAACGGGAAGATCGCCGATACGATCCGGATGCACCCCGGCATCCACGGCGCCGCGCGCCAGGTCGATGAAGCGGATCACCACGCTCAGGATTTCCGTCTGCCGCTGCGGCGAACAGTAGCGATCCGTTTCGGAGAAGGACGACTGGCGCAGGATCGCGTCATCGACGAGATCCGCGCACAACAAAATCAGCTGCTGCGCCGGCGGCAAGGCATCCTTGCCTACGATGCGGGCCATGCGCTCGAGCCGCGACTGCGCCTCGAGCAGCTCGAGCAGCCGCTTGCGCTGCGCGGACCAGTCCGGATTGCCCTGCGCCTGCCACCAGCGCGCGAGCGCATCCACGTCAGCGCTGTATGACTGCAGCGGATGGATCGCGGGAAAAAAGCGCGCCTGCGCCCGGCCGCGGTCCAGCGCCCAGAAAGTACGCACACAGCGCCGCGTATGCATCGTGACCGGTTCAGTAAAATCGCCGGCCGCCGGACTGATGGCGCCGATGATCGTGACCGACCCCTCGGCGCCTGCCAACGTGCTCACCCGGCCCGCGCGCTCGTAGAACTGCGCGAGCCGCGAGCTCAGATAGGCCGGATAGCCCGCCTCGCCCGGCAGTTCCTCGAGGCGGCCGGAAACCTCTCGCAAGGCTTCCGCCCAGCGGCTGGTGGAATCGGCCATGAGCGCCACATGTAGTCCCTGGTCGCGAAAGTATTCCGCCACCGTGATCGCCGTGTAGATGCTCGCTTCACGCGCTGCGACCGGCATGTTGGACGTGTTGGCGATGATGACCGTGCGCTCCATGAGGGGCCGTCCGCTGCGCGGGTCCTGCAGCTTCGGCAGCTCATCGAGTACTTCCGACATTTCGTTGCCGCGCTCGCCACAGCCGACGTAGACGATGATGTCGGCGTCGGACCACTTGGCGAGCGCATTTTGAAGTATCGTCTTGCCGGTGCCAAACCCACCCGGCAGCGCGGCTCGGCTGCCGCGTCCGACCGGAAAGAGCGTATCAAGGACGCGCTGTCCGGTGATCATCGGACCGGTGATCGGTAGCCGCTGACTCACCGGGCGCGGCTGGCGTACCGGCCAGGAGTGCGTGAGCGCGATCTCACGCGTCGCCTCGCCCTCATGCTCGAGCCGGCAGATCGGCTCCGCCTCGGAGTACTCGCCCGCCGATGCTACCCAGCCCACGATGCCTGCTGCCGCATCCGGCGGAATCAGACAGAGTTGTGGCCGCGGGGTCGCGACCTTGCCGATCGGTTGGCCGGGCCGCACACGGTCTCCAGAATGCACCGTGGGCTCGAAGCCGAAGCGCCGCGCCGGCTTGAGCCGGCTGCCGGGCCGGATGAAAGGCCCGTTCGAGGCATCGAGCGGACGCAGCAGACCGTCGCAGATAGTGCCGAGGATGCCGGGACCGAGCGGGATGGACAGCGGCTGACCGGTGCCCGCGACCGAATCGCCCGGCTTTAGGCCCGTCGTGTCCTCATAGATCTGCGCCACGAAATCGTCCGGACCGAGTTTGATCACCTCGCCCAGGAGGGCGCTCGGACCGACGGCGACGGCCTCGTGCACGTGAAATACATCCTGCGTCCCGGCGCGCAGCACCGGGCCGCTGATCCAGCGTATCCGCGCCTGGCTCATGGGAGCTTACTCATGCTCATGCGCGGGTCGCCCAGGCTCGGATGACGGCGCCAGGTATTGCGCGAGAAACTCGGACTCGATCTGTGCCCGCGATGCCAGCAATCCTGCGACCGTCGCGTCGAGACAAACCCCCGGGGTCCTGATTCTGATGCCGGCGCGCATCGCAGGGTCGCACGCCAGCTCGACCTCACGCGGTGGGCCGCGGTCGTCTCCGCCGGCGGCGAGCCGGGCCAGCGCGCCGCGCTCATCCTCCGACCAGCCGGCGCCGTGCTCAATGCGCCAGGTGCGCTCACTCAACAGGGCCTGCGCTTGACGAACGGCTGCCTGTAGCCAGGATATGCGGCGCGCGGCGTCGGCCCATCGCGCTTCGAACACACCGATGATTGCCGCCCACATCGCCTCCAATAGGACGCGCGTCGCCTGCTGCTCACGCTGCCGAACTTCCAGCGCGGCGCTCGCCTGGGCCTGCCGCAGCGCTTGTTCGGTCTGCTTGCGCTCGCGCGTAATGGCCTCGCGGACGTTGGCAAGGGCTTCCTTGCGAGCCGAGCGCAGCAGCTCGCGCGCTTGCCGTTCGGTTGACGCCCGCAACTGGGCGCAGCGCCGATCGCGGTCGGCGGCGACCCGCTGCAACAGCGCCTCGACCTGGGCATCGAGAACGCTCGCCGGTGCCCCCAAGCCGGTCATGTCGGTTTGCTGTTCGTTCACCTGCGTCCCCAGTTCGCTCATAGCGACACACCTAGCGCGCGCCGGACCTCGTGCTCGACCTCGGGTGGCTCGCGCTGGTGCCGCAGATCCGCGATCACCAGCACGAGCGGCTTTTCGGCCAGCAACGCGGCATCCAGCTCCGCCGGCGGGATAGCGGCGGCGTACTGCGCCGTAATCAACACCAGGTCAGCGCTGCGCAGCGCTTCGTGCCAGCAGTCCTGCAACGAGCCCACGTCCGGCAGCAACACTCGCGAGCCGATCAGGCGCCAACCCAGCGCGGTGACCTCGTCTGCAATGAGCGCCAGCTCCACGTTTACATCGCCTTGGGCTCACACCGCATTCGGCTCACGCGATCCGGTTCAAAATGAGTATCGAGACGATCAGGCCGTAGATCGCGATGCCTTCGGCGAGGCCGACGAGCACCAGGACGCGGCCGAACAGCTCCGGCTTCTCCGCCACCGCGCCGACCGCAGCGCTGCCGACCCGCCCGACGGCATAGCCCGCACCGAGCGCGGCCAATCCCGTGGACAGCGCCGCGCTGACGAAGGCCCAGCCCAGAAGCTGCGGATCTATACGGACGGCGCCGGCGCCCGCGGTTTGCGCAGCTGCAGTCGCCGGCGCCATCAGCAGCAGCACGGTCGCCGCCGTGCCGACGATCACTGTCAGCACCACCAGGGCGCCGACCAACAGGGAAGCGGCGCGGGTTGTCTGTTTCATGACGAAGTCCTCGATGATAGATGCGAATCTGCCGCGGCAGTGGGAATCGGCAACGGCCGGAACGGGCGGCCCGAGCCGCGCAGGAAGCGGATGAAGAATTCGAACAGCACGAGCCGCGTCGTTTGAATGCCGACCACCAGACCTTCTATGGCGATGATCAACGCGTTGCCGACCGCCAGTATCAGCCATGCGGCCGGCCGCGCGCCCGTGGCCGCGCCTAGACTCGCCGCCAGACCGGTCACGGCGGACCCGAGCCCCGCGTGCGCGAGCGCAAAGGCCCCCACGCGCACGAACGAGATCGTATTGATCGCGAGCTGCAGCAGCGTCTCCAGGGATTCTCCGACCGCGGAGGCGAGCTGGCTCAGCCGATTCGAGGGGGCGAGCATGGCCCTGCCCACCAGATACCAGCCGAGACCTGCCGGAACTGCCCACAACGCGCGCCTCTCAAAGGGCCAGCCGATCATGCCGGCATAACTCAGCACGAGCCCCGCGCGCGTGGCCCACCACTGTGCCCCCAGACCGGACCAATAGTGCTGCACGGCATCCAGAGCGAGGCCGAGCATGACCACGCACGCGCCGAAGGCGAGACTCACCTCGAGCATGAGCAGCGGTCGGTCGAGCGGCCGCAACCACAGCGCCGGCAGGATCGCATCACTGGCGAACACGCTGCCGAATAGAAAACCGAACAGGATGGCGGCGACGCCGCCCGGAATCAGCAGCTCCGTGGGTGGAAATCTCCGGCGCAGTGTTACGCCAGCGAGGACGAGTACCACGCCCTGCCCGACATCGGCAAACATGTAACCAAACATCAGGGGTGCGACGAAGGCGAGCAGACGACTCGGGTCCGCCTCGCTCGCACCCGGCATACCGAGCAGGCGCGAGAACAATTCGAACGGCTGCGCCCAGCGCGGATTGCGCAGCACGACCGGCCGTATCATCTCCTGCGGCGCGTCCGGAAAGCGCAATAGATAATGAAGATGCCCTTGATCGAGTGCCACCTGGAGCCGCCCGCCGACCAGGTCGCTGGTCCAGCCCGTGATCCATGCGAAGTGCTCGGTGAGCGCGAGCTGCGGGACGTTCTGCACCAGCCACTCGATGAAGCTCAGGTCAGCGAGCGCCGCGCTCACCTCATGAGCGCGATGCAGCTCTGCGAGCCTCGACTCGAGCACCTGCGACTCGCCGGCGATCGCCTCGATGCGTGTGCGCGTGTACACGTGGGCCCCGTCGCGGTCAGAAGGCAGAGCGGGCGGCAGCACGAACCGCCTCGCCTTGCGCGCGCCCAGAGTATCGTCAAAGGCGGCGATCTGCTCCGCGGGACCGACCGCAAGCACATAGCTCTCATCACCGCACGGAATTGTTTGCGCAAGCACGGACGGCGGCACTCCCAGCGCGCGCGGCTCGGATGCGAGCACGTATGCGCGGCTCGCCAGCACGGGACCGGCTTGCGCAAAGAGCCGCAGGTCTGGCAATTCCCCGCCGGGTTGCGACAGCAACCGCTCGAGCAGCTGCAGCGCCGAGCGCTCGTGCGCCAAGTTCTGCAGCCGATCGATCAGCGGATCGACCTCAAGCGCCCAGGATCGCAGCTGCCTCAAGGCGACGGACGCAATTTCCTCCGGCTCGCGCGCGCCTTGGGCAAGCGCGCGCGACGCTTGCGGCCAGTACTCCCCGTAGCGCCGGCTGAGGCGTTTGTATTCATCGACAGCCGCTCGCAAGGCCGGCAACAGCGCTGCGGCGGACGTATCGCTGTGCGCCTGCAGTTCCACTTCGCCCGTGTCAGCGAGGCACTGCAGCGCCGACGTCAGCTCATCACGCGGTATCAGCACTTCGAACCATTTCGCCATTGCGGGACGCAATGCCATCAGCGGCGCTCCGCCTGATCTGAGAACAGGCAGCGGCGCGCCAGCCCTCCGCGCAGCCGCTCCAGATCGAGCGCGACGAGAGCAAGATGACACACTGTGACGATCACCGTGCCCTCCGCGATGCGCAGTAGCCTCTGCATTCGAATCGCCAATTCGCTGCGCAGCGGCTCGGCGGTATCGGCGGCACGCAGCAGATCCTGCTCGTGCCGCTCCATCGTCTGCAACAACACGTCGAGGCAATACTGCGTGCGCGCGTCAGAGCGCGGCCAGAGCGTTTGCCAGTGAGCGCTCCAGGCCGCACCCGGCGAACTTCGACCAGCGAGCGCGGGCTCCAACGGCGCGAGCGCCGTGTTGGCAAGCGCAGCAGCACGCTCCTCGGGTGTGCCGGGCGCGAGCGGACCATACACGGTGTCCGCCAACATCCAGGCAGGCGCGGGCTCTGGGCGCGCCATTTGCGCCAGCAGACTCAGGGCCGGTAACCACGCGAGCCATGCGAGCCATGCTTGCCACGCCTGGGGATGCCAGGCCGCAACTGTGTCGACATAACGCGGCCACTGCGCCCTCAGCGCGCGTTCAATGGTATGGCAATCGTGCTCGGCATCGAAGGAACTCACCCAATCGGCCAGCTCACTCGAGCGCACGGCCGCCAGATACACACCCAGATCACGGCTCGCCTCCAGGCGACGCCACGCTGCCTCGTCGAGGCGCTGACCGTGGCGCGCGTAGACGCGCGTCAAGGCGTAATCCAGGGTGCCCTCGGTTGACATGATCTCTACAGGTCTTCCTCGGCAACACGGGTCAGGCGCTCGACCAACCTCTCGACCGCTGCCTGCAGGTGGGCGCGATCCGCGCCCTGCGCAGCAACGGGATCCGGCGCTTCCCCGTGCTGTTCGCGCACTTGCGCGGTGCGTTGCTCGAGCGCACGGGCGGCCCGCGCATGCAGCGCCATGATGCGCCCGTGAGCGCGTTCCAGGATGGACCGCCGTTGCTGCCGGGCGTGTTCCAGCGATTCCAGCGTCTGCTGTTCGCAATCTGCAATCGTAGACTGCGCGCTGCGTTCGGCTTCGAGCACGCGATTCATTGCGCCCGCGACTCGTGCATCGTAGCGTAAGTCCATGTCGCGATGTGTCTGCGTGGGAATACCCATCAGAGTCCCGTCCTTTATCATTCCGTAATCATTCCGTCATCATTCGAGGTTTCGATCCGCCTCACGCCGTGCGGCCGTCTAGACCCGGTACATACGTACACAGATCGTCCGCTGCATACATCGTGGCGTCGATATGTAAGAATCCCTACGTCATTGCGTCGATGCCGCATTGTCCCACAGCGCTCGAACTGCGTGAATGCGCGCACCAGGGCAATATTCAAGGCGATGAAAACATCGATCATCGGCGAACTGGGCGAACCTGGGCTGCTGCTGCCGCAACGGCTACAGGAAGCGCTGGCGGCGAACGATCGCCTCAAGTACTGCTTCACCCTGCTGCAGGCCGCCGAAAGCCACGCGAATCATCCGCAGGAGCCGCCGCTCGACTTGACGGCGGAACGCGGCGCGGCGCACCTGCCCACGGGTGATCTCGATGCCGCAGTCATCGACAGCCGCCGCGAAGCCGATGGCGCCCTGCGCGTTCCTGGCGCCGCGCGGCTGCGGCAGTGGATGCTCGACGACATCTCGTCGATGTCCGCACCGCTATCGCTTGCCCAGGCTCCTGAGGCGCCGAACTTGGCCGCGCGCAACGCGGCGCTCGCGGCGGCACTGCCAGAGTTCACCAACGATAAGGTCGCCGCCGGCCTGATCGGCGCCATAACGTCGGCCAACCGCGCCGCGGGCGACAGTCTGCACATCCTCGTGATGGATCTGCACAAGGCCATCAACGCGCTGCAGGCCAGTCTCGCGGAAGAATCCATCGACGGCGCGCGCGTCTGGTGCATCGACCCGGCGGACCGCCCGCTGATCCGCGCGTTTATGTCGGGCCTCAACGAGACCGCTCGACTCAAGTTCGATCATCCGGGACTCGCGACCATCGCGACCCGCACAGGCGTGCGCCTTGTGATCGAGAACGACATCGGCACGACCGACGCCCATGTGCTGGTTCTTCACGTCGAAGGATTGTCGGCGACGTTGACGTGCACCGACGTGCACGCGCAGCGACTGCAATTCTTCCAGAACCTGTTCAAAGCCTTCGGCGTACATTGGGACGACACCCTCACGCGCCACAGCGAGCGCCTGGGCGAACAGCCCAACTACTATTTGAGCATTGGTCGCTTCGACGCTCCCGACACGAAGGCGCTCGAGCGCTACCTGGCCTTCCTCGCCTCGCGCATCGTGTTCCTGATCGACTGGAACCGTGCGCGCAAACGGCTGCGCGAATTCCTGCCCAAAGGCGATGCCGTGCGGTTGCTCAAATGGGCCGCCGACAACAACATCGGCCACCGCGGCTTTCTCAAGCTCGGTGCAGAGCGGCTGCTCTACGAGGCCATCGAGTTCGCGCAGCGCACACCGCTGCACGCCGGGGAACGCCTGCACGAGGCGCTCGGGGCGGAGGCCGCGTTCGAATACTTGCAGTTCGTGTTCCGCGAGGCGACCACGGGACTGCTCCAGGGACGCTCTGAGCGTTTCATCCGCGACGCGATCAAGGCCGAGCTGGCGCGCCGATTTCACAGCGCACACGCGAGCCTGCTCGCCATCGGGCTGACTCACGCCGAGCGCGTCTTCGATCTTGCGGCAAGCGTACACGACGGTCTGCTCCGTTACGCAGATCCGGAAGCGGCGGAATTTCTCGAGCGTACCGCACGGCGCGCACGCGACTGGGAGCATGAATGCGATGCGCTCGTGACGCGCATTCGCTCGCTCGCACGACGCACCTCGACGCCGGAGGTCTACGCGGCGCTCATGCACGCCGTGGACAACGCCGCGGACGGGCTCGAGGAAGCCGCATTTCTGATGACACACCTGACCGCTGCCGCGGCCCCCGATGCGCTGGTCGAACCGGTGCGGGGGCTCTCATCACTGCTCCTCAATGCCGCACAGGAATCGGTCAAGATGTTCGAAGCGGCGAGCCACGTGACGCCAGAGGGAGCGAGCGAGGACCTGCAGGATTTCTTCGCCGCCGCCGATCGCATCGTGAGCCTCGAGCACGATACCGACGCGGGCGAACGCGCCGTGACCAGCGCCCTGCTCAGGAGCAGCGCGGACGTCAGAACCTTCCACGTATTGTCACGTCTGGGCCAGGCGCTCGAGGGCGCCGCGGACGGCCTGTCGCTGGGCGCGCTCAAGCTGCGCGACCATCTGCTCAATGATGTCCTGACCGGATAGGAGCTCGAGTGAGCGACATTCGCGAGAACTTGTTCTTCATCCTGCCGAATGCCGTGGCCGAGAAATCCGGGACCGAGACTACCGCGGCCGCCGCGTCCAGCGCTGCACGCGCCGCGACCATGGGCTCCAAGGCATCCGGGCTGCTGCGGCTCGCGCAGCTCGGCCTGCCCGTTCCACCGGCGTTCGTGCTCGGCACGCCCATCTGCCGCGAGTACTTCGCCCGTGGCAGCCAGCTTCCAGACGGCACCCGCGAGCTGATCGCCCAAGGCCTCTCGCGTCTGGAGGAGGCTACCGGGCGCAGCTTCGGCAGCGCGCGCCGACCGCTGCTGGTGTCCGTGCGGTCTGGCGCTCCGGTGTCGATGCCGGGAATGCTGCGGACCATACTCAATGTCGGGCTGAGCGAACACAACCTTCACGGTCTGCTGCGCTGCTCGGGCAATCCGCGTCGGGTGCGCGATTGTTACCGGCGGCTCGTGCGCGACTTCACCGAGGTCGTGCACGGTGCCGATGCGGATCAATTCGACGCGCTCGTTGTGAGACACTGTGCACAGCAGGGGCTCGCAAGTTCGAGCGAGCTCGACAGCGTGACGCTCAGCCAGATCGTCGAAGAGTCGCTGGAGCTCGCTCTCGCCCTTACCGGAGCGCCGTTCCCGCAGGACCCAATGGAGCAACTGCTGAGTGCGATTGAGGCCGTGTTTCGCTCGTGGAACGATGCGAAGGCGCGTCATTACCGCCGCAGCAACGGCATCGACGACGCCATGGGCACGGCCGTCACCGTCCAAGCAATGGTGTTCGGCAATGACGGCGACACTTCAGGGGCCGGCGTCGGATTCACGCGCGATCCGGCAACGGGCGAGAATCACCTTTATCTCGACTTCCTCTTCAACGCGCAAGGCGAGGACGTCGTGTCCGGCCGCCATGCCGGGCATGAGAATGCGCGGCTGTCGCAGAGGCTGCCTTTGGTGGCAGCCGAGCTGGCCCGCATGCGAACGGTGCTCGAGGCCGAGTTCCACGACATGCAGGATTTCGAGTTTACCGTCGAGAGCGGCCGCTTGTATCTTCTGCAGACGCGTACCGCCAAGCGCACCCCGTGGTCCGCGCTGCGAATCGCGGTCGACATGGTGAGCGAACAGCTCATCACGCAGGCAGAAGCGCTGACTCGCCTCGATGGCGTTGCGCTCGACGGGCTCGAGCGCCTGCGTCTGGCAGGCAACGTGAGGGCCCGGCCGCTCGCGACCGCAACCCCCGCGGGCATCGGCGTAGCCTCGGGCGCCATCGTCTTCGATGCCGCACGCGCGGCGGAGCTGGCTGCCCGGGGTGAGTCAGTCATTCTTGTACGGCCCGACATTTCCACGGCCGACGTCGAGGGCATCGCCGCGGCGCAAGGTGTGTTGACCGCTGCCGGCAGCCGGACATCTCACGCCGCAGTGGTCGCCCGCCAGCTAGGCAAAGTATGCCTCGTCAATTGCCAGGCGCTGCGTGCGCTGCCGCAGGAGTCGAGCTGCACGCTCGGCGATACTCGGCTGCACGAAGGCGACGCGCTCACGCTCGATGCGGATACGGGGCGAGTCTACGCCGGCCGGCTCGCGGTCGTGCGCGAACGGCCCCAGGCCGAGCTAGCCCAGGTTGCTGCATGGCGCTCATCCGCCCGGCTCGCGAGCAATTTGAAATGAGTACTCTCACGTGGCGGCATCCGCACTTTGCACGACTTACCGCGATTGGCCGCTATGGCCATCTATCAGCGCCGAGATAGCGGGGAGTTTCTAGCGTGGCAGAAACTCAGACGAACAACACCAGCACATGCGCGCCGCGCGCGCGGCACAACGATCGGAGCCGCGCGGGGCGATCACTGACTTGGCGGCTTGCCGTTGCCTTTCTCAGCCTCGCAGCCCTTTTGGCGCCGCCGATTGCGTCGGCAACCTCGAGTTGGTGGAACCGGGATTGGCAATATCGCAAAGCCATTACGATAAAGCTGCCCACGATGTCCGCCGCCGGCACGCCGGCGGCGGTGGTGCTGCCGATCCGTCTGCACGCGGGTGATTTTTCCTACTTTCAGGACGTGCAGCCGAGCGGAGCCGACCTGCGCTTCGTCGCGGATGACGGCACGCCATTGAAGTACCAGCTCGAATTGCTCGACCCGGCTGCAGGGCTGCTCGTCGCCTGGATTGAAGTGCCGGTGAAAGCGGACGTCACGCAACAGCCGGTCTGGATGTATTACGGCAATCCCCGCGCGACCAGGCCCGATGACACGGCCCTGTACGATGCCGACCAGGTACTCGTGCTTCACTTTGCCGAATCGCAGGGTCTGCCGCGCGATGCCACCGCGAATCGGTACGATCCGGCGATTTCGAGCGCGCAGCTCGGCGTGCCGGGCGTGATCGGCAACGGCGCACACCTTGACGGGCACAGCGTGATGCAAATCGCCGCTCGTCCCGCACTTGCGGTGATGCCGGGCGGCGGGCTGACATTCGCGAGCTGGGTCCGGCTGGATACTGAGGCGTCGCGGACCGTGTTGTATTCACAGTCGCAAGATGACCGGCACCTGGAAATCGGCGTGGCGGGAGCCAAATTGTATGCACAGGTTACCAACGGTCGGCATACCAACCGGGTGGAATCGACGGCTCCGCTTACGGTCGGCCGGTGGCAGCACGTCGCCGTCAGTATGGGCACCGAGATCGCGCTCTACATCGACGGATCACCAGCTGGAAGCGCCGCGAGCGGCGGACTGCCCGGAATCAACGGCGACGTGCTCATCGGCGCACTCGACGACTCGGGGGTTGCCGGCGGCTTCACGGGCGAGCTGGATGAGGTCGAGATATCGAAGATCTCACGCTCCGCCTGGTGGGCGCGCGTGAGGCGGGAGATTGCCCGCATGTTGGCGACCAGGCTGCCGGGCGGGCGGAATACCGGGGGTTTTGCGCCTGGTCAAATGCGCGCAGCTCGTATTTGAACTACCGCAGGTGATGCATTCATGCGCGCAGCCTTTGACCGTGAAGACGGTGGTGATCGGATTTTCCCACCAGTCATTGAATGGCAGCGTGCTCTCCAAGTCACGGTACCGCATGATCATCTCGACCATCAGATCAGGTCGAAGATCCACATAATCGAGCGACAGCGGCACAAATGTCAGCGGGTTGATCCGAGCCTCGCCACGGTACTTCCAGGTGAGATTCGGAATCCTGTCCACCGGCTCGCCCTTCTGCAGCGCGAGCAGCAACTGCTGCGGTGGCGGCTCGGTGCTGTCGCCGCGGAACACATGATCGATCTGTGCATAGGTGATCAACTCCTGGTGAGAATAGGTGGAGGAAAGGCCGCCCATGATCACGGGAACGTCTGGATGGACCTCCTTGACGATGCGCGCCACTTCCAAGGCACCGTGGGCGTGCGGCAACCAATGCAGATCGATGCCGACAGCCTTCGGCTTGAGGCCGGCAACAAAGATCGGCACGTCGAAGCGACGGTCATTCATCATCCGCAACGCCAAATTGACGATCCGCACATTCATACTGGCCACGACCGTCATCGGCTCTCGGCCGCCTGGTAGACGCTACGCGCTGGATCGCGTCCGCACCGGAGATCGAATACTGGTCAGTGGATCCGTCGGCGATCATGGTACCGCAGTGCTACTGGTATGCGAGCAGTTCGGTCTGCGAGGGGATCTGCGCTCGGATGCCTCGAGCGTACTACCGCTGACGCAGGCGTCGGCGGCGATCGATGGCCAGCGCGTGCTCGACGAGCTCGAAGACGATCCGCTGCCGCGCATCTGCTAAGGAAGCGCAGTCAGCCGATGACGTGATCGATGACCAGGTGCACCGATTTGCCCGAGCGCGGATCCACGCTTGCCGGGGCGCTTTGCAAGTCGCCGGCCTGGCTTGCCGCGGTGCCGCCTTGCGAGACTCGTGCTTCGACCGTGATCGGTCCCGCCGTGGAGAGCTTTCGTTCGGGCAGCATCGACAGCGAATCGTCCAGCCTGAACTTCAACGGCCATTGGCCGGTCTGGGTGCGCACCACCGCCACCGGAGCGCCCGGCGAGTTGATCGACTTGGCCACGATGAATAGTGTCAACCCGGCCGGAACTTTGCTTTTCAGAGATTCGGCGAGCGTCACTTCGCCGATCACTTGCACCGGCGCGGCACCCGCCTGCGGCGCTGCGCCAATGGCAATAACGGCGTTCTGCTCCGAACCTGCCCCTGCCCCTGCAGCTGTGCCGGCGAGGCGTTGATCCTCGGCCAGATTCGCCGCGAAGATCTTTGCGTCCGTGGAACCCGCCGGCATCCGTGCCAGCAGCTGTGTCCAGGTCGACACAGCCAGCGCGTAGTGCTGATCGTCGTGCTCTGCGCTGGCCTTGAGCCACAGAGCCTTCTCATTGGTCGGGTCGAGCCTCAACGCCATCTCAATGTACCGCTGCGGCGGACCATCCAGTTTGCCGCCATTCAACGAGGCGGTCACGTCCGCATAGTCCGCCCAGCTCTGCGCGCTCATCTGACCAAGTGCCACCAACTGATCATAAGAAGACTTCGCGGCCGCGAAATTTCGAGTCGTCCTTGCTTGATCCGCGGCGCTGAGCAATTGCTGCGCCCGGCGTCGCGTCTTAGCGCTCGCTGCAGGCTGAACGACGGCAGGCGCCACGTCGGCTTCACTGCCAGGAATGCCCGCGGTCGGGGCACTGTTCGAGAGGTCCATCACTTCTGCAACCAAATCCGTCGGCCACCGGCCGCCGCCGGCGTCTCCCGCCGCTGCCGTTGCCGAGGCCACTTCGTGTCTGTTGCGTGCAGTGCTGGCATCGGCCGTGCGCCCAAGAAAATCGTAGGTCTGCGCAAGCAGTTCCCAGTCGGCCGCAGTGCCGCCGCCGCTGCGAAGCCGACGCTCGAGCCGCGCGAGCATGATATCCAGGGAGTCGGGCCCGTGCCCCTCGGCAGTCGCCGTAGATAGGTTGGTGGGGGAGACGTCAGCAACCGAAGCCGTACTGATCCGATCGGAATTGCCGCGCCATGCATAGAGTATGAGCACCGGCACAGCCACTATCAGCACGCCCAAAGCGGACCACTTCAACGTGCGCATGGCCAGCGGCTTGCCAATCTGCGGCAGCCAAGGCTGCAGCACGAAACTCGCCGCCAGAGCGGTCAATAGCCCTGCTGCAAACCATAAGGCATCCCGCACATGCATCATCAAGCAACACCTGTCGTGTCACGGCGGCGTTGTGACCCTCAGCTGCGCCAGCGAGCGTGGTAAGACTGACCTGAGGATCAAACCGCTGCCAATACGCGGCGCATTTGATCCATTCGCTCTACAAGGCGCTAAATTCTCTCCCGTTCCTGACCTATTCAGCAAGCTCAAAGCCGCTGCGCGTACGCAGGCATAGCACAAATCGCCCCGTGGCGTTGCAAGCTATCGTATTGATCACCGGGTTTCAGCCGGACTCCGCTTTGCTTTGGATAGCGGAGAGGAGGTGGCGGTGGAACAGGTGACAGGCCGTCGCTTCGATCGGTTTCCGCAGCCAGCGTGGACCCTTGCTGCTGACGTACCGGGTCCTCACCGCGGGCTCGGTGCGGCGGCCCGGCAGCTCACTCAGCGTGTAGCAACCGCCAGTTTCGAGCCTCCGGCTCCGATCGGCAACGGTAGGAGCAGGCGCAGGTGCAGCGGCGCTGATTCCTCGATTTGCTCGTAGAACATCAGGCTGCGCCACACCTGTGGCGGGGAGGCAGCAATACTCGTGCGTGTAATGACCGACGTGTAGCGCTGAGCGATCGAAGGGGCGGCCTGCCGGCGTCCCGGCGTTGCCTGACGCCCGGACCCCGTCCTCGGTGGCAGCGGGATGCTTCAATTGTTGCTCCTTGGCTTCATGACAGGCTGGCCGCCGGCGCTACATCTACGATGCCCCAGAGCATCGCCCGGTCGTTGGCGGCGCGATTGGTCGCAAGCGTGGCGGGCGCCTCGCGGAAGCTGCGCAGCACCACAGAGGCATCCGGTGCGGCGGCACGCTTGACCGCGGCGATGAACCGACGCCCATACCTCAGGCTTGCTCCGTCCAGAATGTTAGAGAGCGCAAACCCATCAAAGCTCCCAGCGGGCTCGCGCTCGAGGAAGGTGGCGGCGTGGACGAGTCGAATGTTCTTCGCGTCCGCCGACGGCGCGTCATCGGACAGTTCACCCAAGAGCAACGCCCGCGCGTAGGGCTTTGTGCGGTTGGAGTGGAGGGCGAAGCAGCGCTCGATGCGACCGCGCATGACGGCACCGAGGCGAGGCGGCAGGCATTCGAGGAGCGGTGCAGACATCCTTTATCCAATGTTCCGGGTTTTGCAGCCATTACCGGTTATTTTTCCGGCAAAGCGGATTTCGTTATCCAGCGCCACCCCGGTCGAGAGCGCCAGCCGCTTGCGCGCTGGCGCTCCCACACATGGGCTGCCGCCTGGGACCCTTGATCGCTTATAGCGCGGCGGCGTCGGTCTCACCGGTGCGGATGCGAACGACGCGTTCCACGTCGGTGATGAAGATCTTGCCGTCGCCGACCTTGCCAGTCTTCGCCGCCTGCACGATCGCCTCGATGACGCGATCGACCAGCTCCGAGCGGACCGCTACTTCGATCCGCGACTTGGGCACGAAATCGACCGTGTACTCGGCGCCGCGGTAGAGTTCGGTATGGCCGCGCTGCCGGCCGAAGCCCTTGACCTCGGTCACCGTCATACCCGAGACTCCCAGCTCCGCCAACGCCGCTCGCACTTCATCCAGCTTGAAGGGTTTTATGATGCTAGTGATCATTTTCATTGCCGACTGTCTCCCGATGATTATTCGATGCTTTCGCCATGTTGCGAGATATCGAGACCTTGACGCTCCTCATCGGCGGTGACGCGCAGCCCGATCGTGAGGTCGATCAGCTTGAGGATGATCATGCTCATGACGAAGCTCCAGACCAGCGTCGCGGTCACGCCCTTGAGCTGCAGCAGTACGCTGCCGTCCGCGCCGCTGATCTCCTTGCTGACCAGCGCCCCGGTGAGCAGCGCACCGACGATGCCGCCGATGCAGTGCACGCCGAAGGCATCGAGCGAGTCGTCGTAGCCAAAGGCCTTCTTGACCGAGGTCGAGGCGAAGAAGCAGATCACCCCGGCCGCGACCC